>Ga0116172_10002797_pt1 | contig 14944 bp, 12 predicted proteins | sample AD_UKC083_MetaG_FD_89799 | JGI IMG/M metagenome (GOLD analysis project Ga0116172, IMG submission 89799) | Active sludge microbial communities of municipal wastewater-treating anaerobic digesters from USA - AD_UKC083_MetaG | ecosystem: Engineered > Bioreactor > Anaerobic > Digestate | place: USA...
AAAAAAGCTCCCCGGAATCCAGGGAGCTGCGTGAAAATGAAATATCAGATTTTTATGCTTTGTGTGATTCTTAGCCCTTATAAAATGGCATTTTCACAACGGCAGCTTTCAGCAGTTTGTCGCGTACTTTAATGTAAATTTCAGTGCCGGTTTTGGCCATTTCAAGCGGAACATAGCCCATACCAACACCAATTTTCACGCTCGGTCCCATTGTTCCCGAAGTCACATGACCTACCACGGTGCCGTCTGCTTTGCAGATTTCATATTCGTGGCGGGGAATACCCTTGTCAATCATTTCAAAACCGATGAGGCGACGTTTGGCACCGCCGTTTTTCAGGCCGAGGTTGTATTCTTTGTCAATGAAGTCTTTGGCATCGGTGAACTTGGTGATCCAGCCCAGGCCAGCTTCGATGGGAGCAGTGGTGTCGTCAATATCGTTGCCATAGAGGCAGAAGCCCATTTCGAGACGCAGGGTGTCGCGGGCAGCCAGACCGATTGGCTTGATGCCGAATTCAGCACCGGCTTCAAACACGGCTTTGAAAATTTTTGCAGCATCAGCATTCTTCATGTAGATTTCGCATCCGCCGCTGCCGGTATAACCGGTTGTGGCAAAGATTATATCTTTTACGCCGGCAAATTCAATCACTTTCACGGTGTAGTATTCCATATCGGTGACCGTTGTTGCGGTGAGTTTCTGCATGGCTTTGAGAGCAAGCGGTCCCTGAACGGCCAACTGAGCGTAGTCGTCGGATTCGTTTCTGAAATCAACACCTACTTTAAGTCCGAACTTTTCAGCATGCGGAGCCATCCAGTTCCAGTCTTTTTCGATGTTGGCAGCATTAACCACGAGCAGATAATTATCGGCTGCAATTCGGTAAACCAGCAGGTCATCCACTATTCCGCCCTTGCCATTTGGCAGGCAGGAGTACTGTACTTTGCCATCCACGAGCACCGAAGCGTCGTTGCTGGTCATGTGCTGAATGAAATCAAGGGCTTTCGGGCCCTGAACCCAGAATTCGCCCATATGTGAAACATCAAAAACGCCAACACCTTTACGTACGGTTTCGTGTTCAACAGTGACACCTTCGAATTGCAAAGGCATGTAGAAACCGGCGAATTCAACTATTTTGGCGCCCATTTCCTCGTGAAATTTTGTGAATGCAGTTGTTTTCATTTCTATTGAATTTTTCAGAATTGATGCAAAGGTAAATGAATTATTAAATCCATTATCAAAACTTCATTAAAATGAATTCCACAATGTATAATTGTTAATTGAAAAATCGGATGCACCATAAAAAAAGCGCCTTCTCAGGCGCTTTCCCTTCTGCTTATACACCAATAAACCCAAAAACCTATGAAAATAATTTTGATGCAGCAGTACTATTTTTTAAATCCGCGGTTGCGCAGCAAAGCGTCAACCATTGGCTCACGGCCACGGAAAGCAACATACATTTCCATCGGATCGCGTTTGCCGCCGGGAGCCAGCACTTCGTGGCGGAATTTCGAAGCCAGTTTTTTATTGAAAATATCTCCTGACTCTTCAAATGCTTCGAAAGCATCGCTGTCAAGAACTTCACTCCAGACATAGCTGTAGTAGCCGGCTGAGTAACCACCACTGAAAATGTGATTGAAATAAGTTGAGCGATAGCGCGGAAGAATTTCTTTAATCAGACCAAGACGATCCATTGAAGCTTTTTCAAACGCGAGTACATCGAGGTTGTTTGTATTTTCCAGTGTGTGATAATCCATGTCGAGGAATGCAGCCGCAATGAATTCGAGCGTTGCAAATCCCTGATTGAAGTTGCCGCTGTTTTTGATCTTGGCAATCAGTTCATCCGGAATGACTTCGCCGGTTTTATAATGTTTGGCATACAGCTTCAGCATTTCAGGATGCAAAGCCCAATGCTCCATTACTTGTGAAGGCAATTCAACAAAATCGCGCGGAACATAGCCCGAAAGCCGTTTGTAAGTAACATTGCTGAAAAAACCATGAATGGCATGACCGAATTCGTGGAAGAAAGTCAGCGTTTCGTCAAGATTGAGCAAGGCCGGTGTGTTTGCTGTCGGTGCAGTGAAGTTCATCACAATGCTGATGACCGGAGTAATGTTTATTCCGTTGCGAACATATTGGTCGCGGTACGATGTACACCAGGCTCCCCCGCGCTTTGATGCACGCGGATGAAAGTCCATATACAAAACGGCCAGATGCTGATTGTTTGTATCAAGCACTTCATACACGGTTACGTCTTTGTGATATACAGGAATGTTTTCCAGCTTTTTGAAAGAAATACCATACAATTTGTTGCTGAGAAGGAATATACCTTCGCGAACATTGTCGAGACTGAAATAGGGACGAAGCATTTCTTCGTCAAGGTCATATTTTTCCTTGCGGATTTTTTCGGAATAATACCACCAGTCCCAGGGCTCCAGTTTGAAATTCCCGCCTTCCTTGTCAATCATTTTCTGCATGTCGGCTGCTTCGGCTTTTCCAACTGGAAGAGCTGCATCCCATACAGTCTGAAGAAGTTCGTATGCTTTTTCGGGAGTCTTGGCCATGTTGCGGTCAAGAACAAAAGATGCATGATTGAGATATCCAAGCAATTTGGCTCGTTCAAGACGCAGAGATACTATTTGTACGATGTTTTTCTTGTTGTCGTTTTTATTGTTGTTATCACCGCGCATGAAATATCCCCTGTAGATTTTCTCACGCAGTTCGCGACGCTCGGAATACTGCAGGAAAGGAATCATGCTTGGCTTATCGGCAGTGAACAACCATTTTCCATCCATCTTTTTTTCTTTGGCAGCTTCCGAAGCGGCATCGATAACACTCTGCGGCAGACCGGCCAGATCTTCTTTCTTGTCAATCACCATCTGGAATGCATTGTTGTCGGCCATCACATTGTCGCCGAACTGCAACTCAAGGACTGAGAGTTTTTCGTTGATTTCGCGCAGACGTTCCTTGCCTTTTTTATCAAGGTTGGCACCGCTTCTGACAAAGTCAATGTAAATGATCTCTGTAAGTTTCTGCTGTTCAGGATTCAGGCTGCTGCGGTTATTGTATACAGTCTGGATGCGTTTGAACAACTTCTCATTGAGCATGATGTCGTCGCTGTGCTTCGACATTTTCGGAGCCATTTCCTGAGCCAGATTCTGCATCGAATCATTGGTGTTGGCTTCCAGCTCATTGTAAAACACTGAACTGACGCGTGAAAGCATCTGACCACTTGCATCAAATTTTGCTACAGTATTTTCGAAAGTGGCTTCTTCTTTACTGTTGGCGATGGAATCAATTTCCAGCATCTGCTGTTTCATTCCCTCTTCGAGTGCCGGCTGATAATGTTCGAATTTAATCTTGTCGAACGGAGGTACTCCGAATTGAGTGTTGAATTCCGAAAAGAAAGGATTGTCCTTGTTCTTTTTATCGGCACCACTACATCCTGCAAGGATGATCATGACAACATAAGGCATTGCTTTCAGAGAGAAGAGGTTTTTCATGTCTTATTTTTTTGCAAAGCTACAATCTTATTGAATATCAAAACATCTGATAATTAATAAAATATACTGACCATGGGTTTTCACAAACCGAAAGCATGTATAAATATGTACGCGGCGAAAATTATTCGCTGAATGACGATAAGCAACTGATAAAGCTGATGCAATACTGATACTGATTATGGCTTTGGCGGGCTGCAGGGGTCGCAGGGAAACGAATACAGCAATTTGAAGCCAGACCAGTTGCCTGGATTCACAAATATTTTTCCATAAGTGTGTTCAAAATATTTCTGACACTCAGGATTGGGTGGCAATGAACTGCCTGGTGTGAATACAATATAATAATCATAGGTTCCCTCGTGAAGGCCTGCAGTAAACCGGCCATTGGCATCTGTTGAAGTAATCACAAAATCCTTGTCGTCATAAACATTCACGAATTTAATTTTCTGCGAAGCAAGCAGGTATTCCGTTCTGTACTGCTCTTCAATTTCAGGTGTCGGCCGGGCACCTCCGCAATAACGCTTCCTGTACCAGGCTGTTCCACTCACAATCTCTTCCTGCTTCCAGCTTACATTGTTTTTGTTGCTGGTTTCTTGCCCGGCGACCTTTACAACAGTAGTATCTTTAATCGCAGTGGTATCACGAGTCTGCTCAACAGCAACAACACTGTCACTTTTTTGCTGAGCTACTTCGTTTTTGTTCTTGCAGAATGTAAATGATCCCATTGTGGCAGCAAGCAGAATTATGTACTGGAGTTTCATTTTTCAAATTATTGTAAAACATACAAACATACGAAATTTTTTAGCTGACGAGTTGATCATTAGTTGTCAATTATGCTGAATAAAAGATTTCCTGAATAGAAAAAAACAGACTTCGGCTTATTGCTGTTTGCATAATTGTTTTACTTTTGCAAAAAACTTAACCGGGATGTAGCAGTCCATTAATCAAACCAGGAAAGGAGGGCAGCCTATGATTGAACAGATCAGGCTTGACAAAGTAAAGTGGTTACATATTCTTTATCCATCTGATGAAGATTATAATCTCCTGATAAACGAATACCATTTTCACCCCCTGGATATTGAGGACTGCAAGACGCGTGCGCAGCGATCGAAAATTGACATCTACGATGATTATTATTTTCTGATTCTGCATTTTCCTTACTTCGACAAGGTCAACCGTTTCATCAAAGTCAAGGAAATTAAAATTTTCTGGGGCGAAGATTTCATTATCACCATTGGAAGTGCCCATTGGGTAATCAGAGATTTATTTGAAGAACTGCGACGTCAAATCAGCGATGGAAACATTGAGGAAGATCTGCCTTCATCGGATAAACTTTTGTACCGGATTCTGGAATCGCTCATGAAGGAAACACAGGTCATTCTGCAACGTACTGACACGGAAATAGACCTGATCAGTAAGGAAATGTTCAGCCGCAACGCTGAAAAAATCATTGAAAAAATATCCATAACCCGGAAAAATGTTATTCTTCTGAATACGACATTCAAACCACAGCTGCGTTTGTTCCACAAGTTCGAAAGCGGCGAAGTGAAAGGGTTTGTCGAAGATATGGAAGAATACTGGGGCAATATTCTCGACTACTACCAGAAAAACTGGGATATGATCGAGGACGACGGAGAACTGCTCGAAGGCCTTTCGAAAACGTTCGATTCGATGCAGGCCAACCGCACCAACGAAATCATGAAAATGCTCACTTTCATCAGTACTACCTTACTTCCATTGACATTTATCACCGGATTGTACGGAATGAATGTGGCTCTGCCGTTTGGAGAGAATCCCTTTGCATTCTCGATGATCATTGGCATCATGCTGCTGATTGTGATTTTCCTGATTCTGTTTTTTAAGCGAAAACGCTGGATGTAGCCGGAGGAATCAATGCACGGAAAGAAAGGTATCTCACTGCTTTTTATGTTGATTCTTGTCCTCACCTGGGGTTCTTCGTTTATTCTAATGAAGAAGGCGTTGGTATATTATCCAAGCCACATTGTAGCGGCTTATCGCATGACTGCTGCCTTTACGATAATGCTCATCCCCGCGCTGATCTACATTTTCCGGATGCCGTTGAAGACTTTTTTACTTCTTACGCTGTCAGGCATTCTTGCCAATGGAATTCCGGCATTTTTGTTTGCCTATGCGCAAACCGGCATTGAGAGCTATGTTGCGGGTATTCTGAACAGCACCACAACCCTTTTTACGCTGATCATTGGAGTCATGTTTTTCAGCTACAAAGCCCGGTTGCTGAGTGTTGCCGGTGTCATTGCTGGTTTTGCCGGTATAGTTGGATTGCTGGCTTTTGCCGGCGGGAAAACGCTTTCATTCAATTTTGGCTATGGAGTGTACATTCTCATTGCGACAACCACCTACGCCATCAATATCAATTTCATCAAGCGCTGGCTCAGCAATGTGCCTACACTGCCAATGGTATCTGTTGTGTTTTTCATCACCGGATTGTTTTCTTCGATTTATCTTTTTGGCTTCACCGATTTTGTTCAGATAACCCAAACCACTTCCGGCAGCGGTTTCGGTATCCTGTACATGAGCATTCTCGGAATTGTAGGTTCAGCCCTGGCTTTGCTGATGTATTATCACCTGATAAAAATTGCCGACATTCTTTTTGTGGCTTCGGTCACCTATCTTATGCCGGTTGTTTCAACCCTCTGGGGCCTGGGCGACGGCGAGGTTCTGGGCCTTGCACATATCGCCTTTATTCTGCTGATTCTTGCCGGTGTTTTCATGGTCAATTACCATGACCTGATGGGGAAAATCAAAAACCGGAATAAATAAAAAAGCTACCGGGCTGACTCATCGCTGCAAATGAAGCAGTAGAATCAGCCCGGCAGATTCAGATTATAGAAATGTCTATTTACCCGACTTTGTATTGTCTGAATTCAGCACTTCCTTACGCCTCTTTTCAATAACGATATACTGGAATTCAGCGTTGGTTTCAGAGTCCGATTTCACAACAAATTGCTTGCTTTGCTGAGAGGCAATATACAACACAGCCGGCTTATCGACAGGAGTAAGAACTATGTAATAGTTTGCCGGATCAGTCTCGTAAGCAAGTGTAATCTGGCATTGGCCGTTGGTCAGAACAGCCGTGCCTGTTTCAAGAATTCTGATTTTTTCGACATATTTCGTTTCTTGTGCTGACAAAGCAATGCACATGACGAAAAACACGGATAACAATAATATCTTTTTCATACAAATTCCTTTCTGATTAGTTTCTCAAAACGAAGACCTGAAGAACACTTTCTGCAGCTTCTGTTGAATTACCCCCGATAAAAATTGACTCCGTTACACCAAGAATTGCCCTTGCACGAACATCAAAAGTGTAGTTGCCTGCAACTGTAACATTATATCGGGCAATAGCTGAGTAATTCTGCCATGGTATCTCTGCGAAATCCCAGTCAAGTGACGTCCGGACAAAACCTCCCACAACAGCCATTGTACCATTGATGTGCAGGGCTACATCAACGATGTTGTAATCAGCCCCATCCATAGTCATGTTGCCGCTGAACCAAATCAGCACGCGGTCTCCGGGATTCAGTCCGTTAACAGTAATGGTCTCGCCGGGAATTACCGTAAAGGTCGATCCGGTGATTTCAAGTGAAGAGGTGCTTTCAACAGTATAAATGTTATCAGGAGTCACAGCACTGATCCATGTCGGAGCTACTGCTGCGCCGTTTGATTTCAGAAGTTTACCTGCAGTTCCCGGATCATTTCCTGGCATCAGAGCACCTGAAAAACGGATATTTCCTGTAACATCCAGCTTTTCAGTCGGAGTGGCCGAAGCAATACCCAAACTATTGGTTACATACACATTGCCGCCAGCAAAATAGCCGGCCCAGTTGGTTGTGCCATTGAGTGCGCTGGCATAAATGCCATAGGTTGTTGAACCATTGCTCGCGGTGGAATAGATACCGTAATTAATGGCTCCATCATCTCCGCGGCTGCAATCATTATAAATTCCATACAAAAGCCCGGGATTTGCAGCTGCAATATCAACATCATTATAGAATCCTCTCACCCAGCCATCTGCTCCCGTGTGATTTGCCGTGTTATAAATCCCATACTGATCCTGTGTTGTCGATGTTGAAATGATACGGGCGCCATATGTATAACTCGGATTCGTGGTTCCGGTATAATTGGTCTCAGCATAAATGCCGTATCCGGAGGCAGAGCTGTTGGTGTGATAAAAATATCCACCATAGCCCGATGCTGCACCAGTATTCATCGACGTAGAAACCCCGCGGCTGGAAGAGGCCATATAGGCATTCCTGGCAGCATCATATTGTCCGTAAATAGCTGTTGTAGTGCCAAGTCCGTCAACATGAAGCTTGTTTGTCGGTGCTGCGGTTCCGATTCCGACATTGCCGCCGCTCAAATTCGCATTTTCTCTACGGCATTGGTTTTAAATACCATGTCAACGGCATCGGTAGTACCCAGAAAGTTTGTACCGGCAGTTGTGCCGGCATTTCCGGTCAGCTTCCAGTCATCGCTGCTGGCACCGGTAAGTAGTCTGACCCACTTGGTGCCGTCCCAGTAATAAAAGCCGGGAGTAACATCGCTGACTGTTGCCGTGTTGTACACAAGCAGACTGCTTGCCGGTGTGGCAACAGTGACTGCGTCTGTTGTTCCTGTTAGAGCCACATTCGGGATCAGAATCCCCATGTTGGTTGCGCGAACTTCGAGCATAGCTGAAGAATGCGGTGTGATGGCTGTTGTGGCAATACCTACCTGAGCCTGCACCCTCCCTGCAAACACAAGAAATATCAACTGTACTGAAACAACTGCTCCCCAATTTGCAATTTTTCTTAACATATTTTGTTTTTTTTGGAAATTTTCCGATTTAGAGAAGTGTTCTGCTGCTGTTATCGTTTTTGAGAATGTACCTGATCATAAATTCGAACCCGCCATTGCTGTTGGTGAATTTGCTCAGTTTGGAGACATTCACGTCGTATGATACTCCAAAGGCAAAGTCATTCAATTCAACCAGCAGATATCCAATGGCGGCATCACCGGTACGAAAATGTCCGCCCAATGTCATGTATGCATCTTTGATGAATCCGGTGTATTTCGACTCTTCACGAAGCTGATACCTGAATCCGAGTCCGGGCAGCATTTCCTTTTGAGTACCCTGCATGGCATAATAGAAACTTGGTACCAGAGCCAGATTTGAATTTCCCATCTGGATAACGGAGCGAAAATGAGCATTGATTCTCATGTCAACAACTTCATCGGCTGTGCCGGTAAACTGGTATGACGGTTGCGTGACATGCTGTACGGCGCCGCCGATGTTGAATTTGAAACCTTCATTCGATTTCAGCCCCTTGGTGTTGTTTGAAAAACCGTAATTCAGACCGGCTCCGAAATCGGTGTAGCCGAAATCCATGTTCTGGAAGGTTTCATTGCTTGCCATGGTGCCGTCAAATCCGGTTGTTCCATCGTACTGATTCACCCACATCATGTTTTCGTCACTCAGTGATTTCTGCACATAGCCTCCGTAAATACCGGCTCCCAGCATATTGCTTTCGTTCAGGTAGAGTTGATATGCCACATTCAGTATGGCCCCGGAAGTTGTAAATTTCACATCGCCTGTAACATCATTGAAAGCTGTGATTCCCAACGCCAGAAACCCTGTGGTGGTGTTGCCCTTATTGAATGAAATGTCATATGAAAAATCATAGTTGTTGTAGGCGGCACCGAGGTTTTTCCACTGGTTTTTGTAATTGAGGATAAAACGGTGATTGCCGTCATAGAATCCTGTCAGAGCAGGATTCAACAGCATCGGAGCTTCATTGTATTGCGAATAGTGCATGTCCTGCGCGCGGATTCCGGATACAAAAACCAGAATAAAAGCGAAAATGATTGTTATCTGTTTTTTCATTATGGGGGTCCTCCTTATCTTACAATTGTTATATATCCGTTGTATTCTCTGACTGTTGTCTCACCTTCAAAAATCAGTGATACTGCATATGGATAGGCGCCCTGTTCAACCGGTTTTCCGTTGAATTCGCCGTTCCATCCTTCTGTCAATTCGGTTGATTCAAACACTTTCTCACCCCAGCGGTCATAAATCCTGATGGTGAAATTGGTGATTCCTTTTCCCTGAACCAGGTACAAATCATTGTTTGCATCACCATTGGGCGAGAAAATATTCGGAATGAAAACGTGAGGCGTGTAGCAGGAATCTGTTGCCACGTCAACTGTTCCGCTGGCAGTACGTAAACAGCCGTTGGCGTCGGAAACCGAAACATTATAACTTCCGGGTGCCAGCAAAAATATCGTGTCTGTCGTTTCTGAATTATCCCAGTCAATGTCGTACGGAGCAGTTCCGCCCGATATTTCAACAAAGGCAAGTCCGTCGTTGGCTCCGTAGCAGCTTTCTGCAATACAACTCACATTGATATCCGGCGTTTCATTTACAACAATGATTGCTGTAGCAGTGTCGCCACATGCCCCGGAGATGCCATATGTTATGTTGTGACTTCCGGCACCGGCAACGGCAGGATCCCAGGCACCGGTTGTTGTATTCGTAAATCCAGTTCCGTTCCATACGCCACCTGTGTGCGCAGCAAACATCGTTACTGCTGCCGCGTTGTCACAAAATGGTCCGGCGGCAATGATGGTTGCGTCTGACTGTGGATTTACTACAATGTTGATTGTATCGGAATCCGGGCATAAACCTGAGGTCGAATAAACAACCTCATGTGTTCCGACTCCGGCTGTCGTTGGTGAAAATGTGCCATTCGCAGTGTTGGTAATTCCCGTTCCACTCCAGACACCTCCACTGGTTGCTGCTGTAAGAATGGCATCGGCTTCTGATTCGCAGAATGGCCCGGCGGCGCTAATTGTTGCAGAAACAACCTGGTTCACTACAACATCCATTGTGTCGGAATCAGGACATGAGCCACCTGTTGTGTAAATAATCTGATGGGTTCCCTGCCCCGCAACTGCAGGATCAAACTGTCCCGTAGTTGGATTCACAATTCCGGTACCTTGCCATGTACCACCCGCATTGAGCGCTGTCAGAGTTTCTGCGGGATCGTTGGAACAATATGGCCCGGCCGGTGTCATGGCCGCGTCAAGAACCGCACTGACACTGACTGTGACATTTGCTGTATTTGAACAGCCGTTAATATCAGTTCCTGTAACAGCATATGTCGTTGTCGCTGATGGGCTGATTGACTGTGTTGCTCCTGCTCCGAGACCATTGTCCCAGGAATAGCTGGTGCCACCTGTCGCAGTAAGCATGGTAGATTCACCATTGCAGATTACAGCTTCATCAGAACTGGCAGCAATGGTCGGAAGAGCGTTGACATTAATGAGTACCTGAGCTGTCCCGGTGCAGCCATTTAGATCGGTTCCGGTAACAGAGTATGTAGTGGTGGCAGATGGATTCACAGAATAAGAAGAGTTGCTTCCAAGACTGTTGCTCCAGTTGTAGGTGCTTCCACCAAGCGCTGAAATAGTTGTGTTTTCACCAAAGCACAGATCACCATCCGTTGCTGATGCAGAAACAGTAGGCAACGTATTTACATTGATGGTTACACTGGCGGTATTGGAACATCCGGAAGCCGTACTTCCTGTTACAGCATAAGTTGTTGTGGTTGTCGGGCTGACGGTGAATGTAGCTCCTGATCCAAGTCCCTGATCCCAGATGAAGGTTGCAGCACCGCTTCCTGTCAGGTCAGCCGATGCACCAACACAAATGGATGTGAAGTTGGCTGATGCTGCAACAGTAGGCAGATCCGCTACGTTTACCGTAACCGATGCGGTGTTAACACAACCATTTCCATCAGTGCCTGTAACCTGATAGGTGGTAGTGGTGGGTGGTGTAACCGTATGTGTTACTCCCGCACCCAGACCATTATCCCAGGTGTATGTCGACCCGCCGCCGCCTGATATCGAGGTGCTCTCTCCGGTACAGAGATCCGGGAAAGCGGCCGTAGCAGTGATAGATGGCAAATTGTTGACTGTGACTACAACGCTGGCAGTGTTTGAACATCCGTTTCCATCGGTACCTGTTACATTATAAGTGGTTGTCGCAGAAGGATTGACCGATTGACTGGCACCTGCACCCAAACCGTTGTCCCATGTGTATGTGTTTCCACCTCCGGCATTCATTGGTGTGGTTTCACCAATACAAAGTGAAGGATCCGTTGCAGTGGCTGTAATTGCAGGCAAGGCATTTACATTGACCGTAACAGTAGCTACATTGGAGCATCCGGCTGCTGAGCTGCCGGTAACTGTGTAGGTTGTCGTTGCTGATGGATTGACAATGTTTGATGCATTTGTTCCCAGACTGTTGCTCCAGTTATAAGAGCTGCCACCGGATGCTGAAATGGTTGTGTTTTCCCCGTTACAGATGGTTCCATCAGTAACAGCTGCAGAAATGGTCGGAATGGAATTAACGGTGATGGTTACTTCCGCTGTTGCTGAACAGCCGGTGGCACTTGATCCGGTAACCTGATACGTTGTTGTTGCTGCAGGATTAACGCTGAATGACGAACCTGCTCCCAAACCGTTATCCCAGGTGTAATTCAATGCTCCTCCACCACTGATGGTAGTCGATGAACCTATGCATATTGATGTTGATGTGGCATTGGCAACGACTGCCGGAGCGGTGGTCAGTGAGACCGTTACTGAGGCGGTATTGGTGCAGCCAAAAATATCGGTACCAGTTACATTATAAATTGTGGTGACTGCCGGTGAAACTGTAAATGTCGTACCTGCACCAAGCCCGTTGTCCCAGATATATGTGCTTCCGCCACTTCCGGTAATCGGTGTGCTTTCTCCTGTACAAAGACTCGGGTAATCAGCGGTCGCAGCAATGGGTGGCTGTGGATGTACGGTGACTGTGACATTGGCTGTATTTGTACATCCGTTCCCATCAGTACCGGTAACTGTATAAACTGTTGTTGCTGAAGGATTGACGAGATAAGTCGGGTTTGTTCCCAATCCACTCCAGTTGTATGAAGTGGCTCCACTGGCCGTGATATTTGTACTTCCGCCGATGCAGAAATCCGGATCAGCTGCAGTAGCAGCAACGGCTGGTAAACTGTTTACCGTAATGTTTATTGCATCAGTGGTCTGGCATCCGTTGACGGGGTTTGTAACAGTAACGGAATACAAACCGGTTGAACCGACCGAAATGGTCTGACTCGTTGCAGAGTTCGACCAGTTATAGGTCGCACTGGGGTTGCCTGCATCGAGTACAACAGGACTGCCGGCACAAACAGTTACATCGCTTCCGAGATTTACGGTAAGTGCGTGCTTTGTCAGCGCCACCGGCCGCTCAGATGCAGGTAGTGTCTGGTTTGTTGCTGTTGCGACATAAAGCGGAGCACCGATAGCTGTCGTTGACCCTGCGATTTCGTACCACTGGGCCGAAGGCGAAGTGAGCCAGTTGCCCATGGCATCCCAGCTGCCATCTGCTGCATTGTCATAATATACATTTACGGTTGTCAGATCGGCTCCGGCTGTATGATTAAGCATGTGAAAGAACAGCGGATTTACCTGACAAATGATTGCTTCCTTGGTGTTTACGTTGAATGCTTCGGTAGTTGGTGTATAATTGGCCATTCGCACTTCGTAGGTATTTGCCGCTGCAGTGGCTGGAGTCAGAGCAACCGGCCTGTACCGCACAGTTCCTGTTGAAGAGCCTGTCGGGAAAAGGTAAGAAGCTGCCGAATTGGTCACCCGGCTCAAAGCTCCGCCGACAGTACTGCTCACAAATCCGTTCACTCTGGTTATGGCCGCTGTATTGGCATTGGTCACATACATCGTGTATGACGCAGTTGCCAGTTCAACACTGTTCAGACTCAACACGTTTGTGGTTGTCTGATCAATTGTCTGAGTTTTGATCCCGCTGTTTGCCAGATTCAGGTTGTAAAAAGTGCTGGATACGGATCCTGATAACAATTGATTTGCTCCATTGAAATTCACAATGCCGTTATAGCATGTGAAAGTGTTGTTGTTGACCCAGTCTCCGTTCAGTGTTATAGAACCACGGCCCGCAATGGTTCCGTTGTTTGTTATGTCATCTGAAACAACAGCCGCTGAAGTGGTGGCAATTTCATCAACAATACCGCCTGTATTGTTTTCAACACTTCCGGCAACTGTAATCGTGGTGCTTCCCGCAATACTCAGCCCTCCTTTATTTGTGAGGACCGATTGACCGCTTAAGCTCATGACTGAGACAACAGCAATGGCTGTCAGAATCAATGCTAAATTCGAGGGGTACAATTTTTTAATCATGCAATATAGAGTTTAACGTAAAAACCGAAGCTGGAAAAATTAAAATGAGACAATTTGACAACAAAATTAAATATTTTTCTGATGTACTACATATAATAATCTTCCGAATCATCACATTTAGTCTTTTTGAATATTTTGTAAAAAAAATGAACGTCATTGGCAAAATCAATTTAACAATCTGATTTATATATCATTTCAATGAATTTGATTTACATTTATGACAGGAAACTTATTGACAACAATATGTATTTTGTATAAACTTCTTGTCATTTTATCTACAATATTATTCGGTCCTGAATGAGAAAATCCTTCTGAAACCGGCAACCGGAATCAAAAATTAAATTCTCTGTTTTGATAATATGCAAACAAAATGGTTTAATTAACCAACCAGTAGTGAAAGCCACTCTTCACTAATTAACCACGATTTAACCTATACAAAAACATACATATAACAAATCTAATCGGGGGAAATAATTATAAATATTTGCTTAATTGCAGATGTAAAAAGCTGTCGTAAAACCACAGTTAACTCTTAATAAACTCAACCATTTTCTCCAGCGCCCTGCCTCGGTGGCTGATAGCATTTTTTTCTCCGGCACTCAGTTCGGCAAAACTCTGCTGATAACCTTCGGGGCGAAAGACGGGATCATAGCCGAAACCACCTGTACCGGCGCGTTCATGCATTATTTCACCATTTACAATTCCCTCAAACAAATATTCCTTTCCATCAAGGATAAGGCTAATGGCTGTTCTGAAACGGGCTTTACGATTATTTTCATTTTGAAGCTCGTCAAGAACCTTGTCCACATTGGCACTGAAGTTATGTCCGGGACCGGCATAACGAGCCGACATTACACCCGGACGGCCACCCAGAGCCTCGATTTCGAGCCCGGTATCATCGGCAAAACAATTCAGACCGGTCGCTTTAAAAACAGTTGCAGACTTGATTGAAGCGTTTTCTTCAAGCGTTTGTCCGGTCTCTTCAATATCATTATCAAACCCGGCATCGTGCAGACTGATTACATCAACATAAGCCGACAGAATCTGACGTGCTTCTTCGAGTTTATGGGCATTATTGGTGGCAAAAACAAGTTTCATAACTGAATTAAAATGCAAAAATAATCTTTTCAAAGTCAGCGAAATTATCTTACATTTGCACATCATTCAGAATTAT
>Ga0116172_10002801_pt1 | contig 14932 bp, 11 predicted proteins | sample AD_UKC083_MetaG_FD_89799 | JGI IMG/M metagenome (GOLD analysis project Ga0116172, IMG submission 89799) | Active sludge microbial communities of municipal wastewater-treating anaerobic digesters from USA - AD_UKC083_MetaG | ecosystem: Engineered > Bioreactor > Anaerobic > Digestate | place: USA...
CGAACAGTCGTTTGAATCCCTGGCGGAGACGGTGCAGCAGGTCATCCTGCACGGGTCGGGTGACGAAGAGATCAAGTTCAGCTACGTGATGGACTCCGGTGCATCGCAGGGCAAGCCGACATGATCAGTGTCAGGTCGCCGATATCTACCGGTTGGCGCAGCGTGTCGTTGATGCGCTCGGCCAGCACCGACAGCGAGGCGGGCTCTTCTACCTTCTCGCACAACACCACAAACTCGTCACCGGCCAGGCGCGCCACTGTGTCGCCGGGGCGCACCTGCTCAAGCATGCGGCCCGCCAGGGTTTTGAGCAGGCTATCACCCACTTCATGACCACGTGTGTCGTTAATCTGTTTGAATCCATCCAGGTCAATGAATAGAACGGCCACGTTGCTGCCATCACGGGTGGAGCGTTGCAGGGCGCTGTTCAGGCGCTCGCGGATCAAGGCGCGGTTGGGCAGCCCGGTGAGCGGGTCATGCGTGGCGCGGCGCGTGAGTTCTTCCTCGGCCCGCTTGCGGGCGCTGATGTCGTGCATGCTGGCCACCAGCAGCCACTGACCATCCTCGCCACGCAGCTTGGCAATCGACGCTGCGAGCGGGAACAAGCTGCCATCGCGGCGATACCCCATCACCTCACCGCGGCTGGCCATGCGCCGCTCGGTTTCCTGGCCCTGCACAAAGTGCTGCAGCATCTGCACATGGCGTTGGCGCATATTCGGTGGCACCAGCAAATGCACCGACTCACCCACCAGCGCGCTGCCCTCGTATCCAAACATCTGGCAAGCCCCTTGATTGGCTTGCAGAATGACGCCTTGCTCATCGGTCACCACAATGGCCACATCAGCCACCGACAGTATCTGATGCGCTGCGCCAAAGGCATGGCGTCCTGCGCCAACATCCTGTGCCAGGCGCACCGGGTGTTCTGGTGCTTGCGCTTCATGCGGCTGCAGCACTGGCGCATTGGGTTGCTCGGCGTGCGTGCGATAGCGCAGCGGAATGTGCGGCGCAATACTGCCAAAGGATTCCACCACGCTGAAGCTGCCGTCCCGATTGCAACGCGCCAGATAGGTGTTGACCCGCGCATGGTGACTTGCCGCGTCCATTTCCACCCAACCCTGAGGTCCCAGCACACGCACGTTTTCCAGCGCGCTGACCAATGCCTGCGCGTCAACACTGCCCGCGGCCCGGGCGGCGTTGGCAAATGCATGCACACACACGTAAGCACCTTCGCCAAAATTGGTCAGGATGCCATTACCCTGCGGCCAGATGCCCTGCACGCCAGGCTGTTGCGCCAGGCGCTGCAGATAACGCTGGTTTTGCGCCGTGTCCAGCGACATGAAGTAGGTGTTGCTGGAAAAATGGCCCTCGCGCAGCTCCGGTGCAAGCTGGCTGACCATCATTTCGTCGTAATGGCCCATCACCACCGCCATGCGCTTTTTCAAACCCAGTTCGCCAAATCGTGTCAACAGGGCAATCTGGTCGCTACCCGCAAAATAGGGCACGAACACATCGGCCCCCGAACGCGCCACCTGACCCAGCAACCGATCGATCTCGGCGCTGCTTGCGCCAATGGGCAGGTACTCCTCGCCCAGAACATCACCCTGCACACCCTGCAGGGCCTGCTTGGCAGCGTCGATGGAGCCACGCGGCCATTCATAGTTGTTGCCCGCAAAAAACATCTTGCGGCCAAAGCGCTGCGCCATGGCCGGAATCATCTGCTCGATCTGCTGATTGGGCAGCGCCGCAAAATGGAAAAAATGGCGCCCGGAAATGCTGCCTTCGTAGAATGAAAAGTTGAGGTAGGGAATCTGCCAGGGCTCGGCCACCTGCGCGGCCACGGCAATGCGCGAGTTTGACAACAGGTTACCAATCATGGCGACGCAGCCATGCTCATTGACCAGGCGCTGCGCCGCCGGTACCGCGGTGGCCGGCATGCTGCCGTCATCTTCCACCACGAGCTTGAGCTTGCGCCCCAGCACCCCACCGGCTTCATTGACTTCCTGGCAGGCGATGCGCGCCGCCCAGACAATTTCAGGCCCATACATCTGAACCAGACCGGTCAAGGGGGGCATCAAGCCAAGGCGGATGGAGTTGGACATGACAGACTCTCAGACTAATTTGGTGCATTTTTATTCTAGTGCAGCGTTGTATGCCTAGGCAAAAAAGACGCTCCAGAATTTGACCAGATCCGAACGCATAAACCATCGATCCCCGCTGCCGCGGGCAATACTCTTGCTAAAGCCCTCATTGCCTGGCAATGTCGGTTGGCCGCAAGCAACATGCTACGAACCACTTGCTGTCCCCGCTGGGTTGTGTATTTTCACCCTGGCATTAGGTGGGGCGGCGACAGCAGGCACGGTACTGAGCATCCCACAACGCAGCCACCTGCGCCGGAGCGTAGGTTTGCAACATCGCCCGCCGGCCCGCGCTGCCCAGGCGCAGCGCAAACCCGGTATCGGACAAAAAACGGTGCATAGCATCAGCAAACGCTTTCGCGGTGTCGGCCACCAACAGGTGCGTGCCGGATTGCACGTCAATGCCTTCTGCCACGGCCGAGGTCGACACCACCGGACGTGCCAGTGCCAGGGCATGAATCAAGCGGTTTTTCAGGCCGGTGCCGGTTTGATCCGGCAGTACCACGACACCCGCCTTGGCCAATTCGGCATCAAAATCTTCAACCCAATCAACAAACTCAACCGCCGCGCACCGGAGCGCCTTTTGCCGCAGCAGCGGATCGGGCTGCGCGCGTCCTAACACTCGCAGCGTCAGTCGGGGGTCGGGCAACTGAGGCCACACCGCATCGAGCAACCAAACCAGGCCATCGCGAATGTAGTCCACCCTGATATCACCAGAAAACAACACACTGCCTGCTTGCATGGAAGGCAAAGAATCTAGATTGACATGAGCCCAGCGCGCATCCATAGAAACGGGTATGGCAACCACGTTGGCTCGGGGAACCAAGTTTTGCAGGTAGCGCGCATCCTCACCCGAAACAACATGAATGGCTGCCGCGCGGGGGAAATAGCACTGCTCCAAAAAGCGGCTGAACCAATACCCTGCAAAGCGGAACAGTTTGCGCAGCAAACCCGGTGCCCGGCCCATGACCCGCCATTGCCGCAAAGACCAGGCATCCACCGTGGAAAACAGCACCGGCACCTCCTTAAACTGCGCCAGATCGGGCGCCAGGGGGATGCCCTCCAGGTGAATCACATCCACGCCGTGCTGCACCACTGCGTTGCGAATGCAGGCCGTAAAGGCATGCAAGCCCGGGAAGAGGCTTGCCGGCACGAAATTGCGAAGCAGGTTTTTGACTCCCAAGGCTGAATACCCACTGCTGGTGGGAAACACACCGACCAATTCAACGCCGGGACACTCACGCTGAAATCGTGTTACATCGAGCACAAAACCATTTTTGACATAGGTCACCACAAAGCAGCGATGGCCCAGTTTTTGCATCTGCTGCAACAACAGCGTGATCTGAACATGCATGCCTTCTTTTGGGGGATAAGAGTAATTCGCGAACGCAAACAGGATGTTCATATGTGTAATTTTGTCTATAGGCATTTAGTATGTGTACGTGATACTATTCGATTTCTTGTCAAAACTAGGGTAAACCCTAGGTTTCAGACCTGTGCGATTCGGTGCTAGCACTCTGTGACCCCAGAGGCGCACTTCCAATTTATTTTTTTGCAACGTGGATGCAACCCATGGCTAAGAACCTTCAAACGGCACTGATTATTCCGGTATTGAATGCGGAGCCACATTTTCGCGACTTGTTGCCCGCCTTGCGCGCACTGGATCCGGCGCCGGATCGGGTGCTCTTCATCGATTCATCCTCCACCGATCGCACATGCGAACTGGCGCTGAACGCGGGGTTTGAGGTCAAAACCATCGCCCGTTCGGACTTCAGTCACGGAGGCACCCGTAATTGGGCTGCATCGCTGTGTCCGCAGGCCGACATTTTGATATACATGACACAGGACGCTATTCCGGTGGATTCCCAATTGGTCGCCGCGTTGCTTGCCCCTTTTGCTGATCCACTGGTCGTACACACATTTGCGCGCCAATTGCCGCACCATGATGCTACGGCAGCAGCGGCATTTTCCCGCCATTTCAATTATCCGGCGCATGACTACCATCGCAGCCAGGCCGATATTGCGGTGCACGGTCTGCGGGCATTCTTTTCCTCCAACTCATGCGCTGCCTACCGCCGCACGGTATTTGAAAAAGTGGGGCGATTCCCAGTCGATTTGCCCGTGAGCGAGGACACCATGACGGCGGCAAAAATGCTGCTTAGCGGCTACACCTTGCACTATTGCGCATCAGCCCAGGTTCGGCACAGCCACAACTACAGTTTCTCCGAGGAGTTCCGTCGTTATTTTGACGTTGGCGCTGCCATAAGCCTGTCACCCTGGTACGAAACCATTGGCACCAGTGTGAGCGCTGAAAAAGAAGGCGCGCGCTTTGTCCGCGAGGAAACTGCGTTTCTATTGCGTCAAGGCAAGTTACTCTCTGTCTTGTCTGCCTTTGCACGCAACGTGGTGCGCTTTGTTGGCTTTCGTATGGGTTATGGCCACAAGTGGTTGCCGAACTGGTTGATCCGTCAATCAACCGGTCAAAAGGCGTACTGGGCACGCTATATGCAAAAAGGAGACGCCACGTGCGCAAATATCCAGTCCTAATCGCCCTGCTGGCCCTGTTGCACGGTTGTGCTTCCACGCCAGTGGTAAACACCAGCAACATCGCGCCTGTTGAATACGAAACCGTGCGCCAGTTGCCGCAAACACCAAGCGTCTTATGGGTAGGCGATGTCATTGACATTCTGAGGCTTGACGACGATAAGCCATTGAGGGTGCAGATACGCCCTGATGGCAACATCAGTTACCCATATGCTGGCAGTATCAAACTGGCGGGCTTGACCCTCGACGACGCTGCGCACCACCTGGAGGGCAAATTATCCGCCAGCTTGCAGGCTCCACAAGTCGTCATAAACCTGGTTGAATCCCCGGGAAATCGGGCTTTTGTCGGGGGCGATGTGCGCAATCAGGGGCCCGTCGACCTTAAAGGAGGACTCTCTCTGCAACAGTCGGTTTTTGTGGCCGGCGGTGTCACCGCCAGCGGCGACAGCGAAAACATCGTCCTGTTGCGCCAACCCACGCCAGACAGCGCCTACAACCTTTACCGCATCAACATCGGCGAAGTGTTTGGCACCAAGGCCGAGCACCGCCAGGCCATATGGTTGCAGCGCGGTGACATTGTTTTTGTGCCCCGTTCCGGAGTGGGCCATGTCATGCAACTGGTAGAGCACATCACAAAGTCCATCCCTTTCAACCCCAGCATTTCCGCGGTCTATAACCTGCGGCCCTACCCGCAGCAATAGCGTTTCGCAGGATTCCGACATGATGCCAACGATCCAATCCCTGCGCGACTTGTTGCGCCTGGTATATCTTCACAAGGTGGTTGCCCGCAACACGGCGCTGGGCGTCCTCATTGCCATCGCGCTCGGGGTGATACTGCTGCCGCCGCGCTACGTGTCGCAGGCGCGGCTACTGGTCAAACCCAGCAAGGACTCCATGGCGGCGCCGGTGGAACTGCAAGGGCGCACGCTGGTAAGCGGCCAGCCGACAGCGCAGCGTGACGCGGTGCAGGATGAAATAAGCCTGCTCAAGCAGGAAAAATTCGCACTGGAAGTGGCAAGCGTTCTTTTGCAGCACGAGCGAGAGCGAGACCAGGCATTGGAGGCGTCCAGCCCTATGCGCTACCGCCTGAAACAGGTCGTCGCTTGGTGTGGTGCGCAGTTGAATGCATTGCTCAGCAGTGTGGGACTGGTGGACAAGTTGACCCCTCAGACCCGCCTTGCCAACAGATTATTGGACACATTCAAGGTGGAACGCGAATCCGGCTCTGCCATTTTGAATCTGACGCTGCCGTCGCGGGATCCCGCGCTGGCGCAATCCGGGCTGCAGCACTGGCTACAGTTGTACTTGGACGAGCGCCTGGCGTTGGCAGGCACGCTGAAGGTCAAACAGTTTTTCCACAACCAGTTGAACACGTCGACGCTGCGTCTGACCGAACTGGAGCAACAAATTCGGGAAATTCAGCAAAAAATAGGCGCATTGGAACTGTCTGACGCCGACCGCTCAATGCAAGCCCGGATGGATGAATTACTCAAGCAGGAGGACCAGTTGCTTGTCCGTCTTGACGGCGCCGGTGCGCGAAAGGGTGTCGCCCAGCAGCAGCTCGGCCAGCTTCCTGCAGAAGTGGTATCGCAGCGCACCATGGTCAGTAACCCGAATGTGCAACGCATACGCGACGACATTCTCGCAACCCAAATTAAGCGCGAGGAGATGCTGCGCATCTACAAACCAGATACGCCGCAAATCCGTCTACTGAACAAGGCCATTGAGGAAAAGGAGAAGTGGGTTGCCAGCGAAGTTGAAAAGCGATTCCAGCAGGAAAACTTGAGTCCCAACGCCGCCTACAGCAATTTGGCCGAACAGGTACGCGAGCAGCAGCTCAATGCATCTGAAATCCAGGCGCGCCTGCACACAACGCAAAAATTGCTCAAGGCACTGATCGGTCAACGCAGCGATTTGCTGGAGTTGGGTATGGAGCGGCGCAGGCTTGAGCGGGACTGGAAAAACGAACAGGACAACCATCAAAAGGCCCAGACTGCATTCAACCAAGCCCAGATGGAGTACGCGCTGGAACAACAACTTATCAGCAATGTTGCGGTGGTGCAAGCAGCCGATCTTCCTGCGCAAAGAAGTTTTCCCAAACCCTTGCAATTGCTGGCACTGATGCCGTTTCTGGCGCTCGCTGCGGCGCTTCTGGCTGTTTGGATCGCGGCAGCCACCGACAAGCGACCCAACGACGGTCCGGCACTGGCGCGCAAGCTTGGCCTGACACTGCTGGCACAGTTGCCTCTGCGCGGTAATGGCGAAGGCAATTACGCGGACGAACATTACCAGCGCGAAATGCGTCTGCTGTGGGCCCAACTGCGTCTTGCACAGTCCCCCGACAACAGCCGGGTGATTGCACTGACGTCATGGCAGGCAGACCCGCAGGTCGAACAGATCGCTCGGGACTTGTGTGCACTGACCACTGCCGCCGGCTCACTGGCACGCTTGCAAGCGGACAACGCACCGCAGGCGCAGGGCCCCGAAATCATTTTTGCGCCCCTGGCCGATCTGCGCTCTTACCCACATCACTTGGCGCCTCTGCGCCAGGCCGCGCAAGTCTTGTTGGTCGTGAATGCTCAGCAGGATCTCATCCAGACCTGTGAATTCACCACCCAGCTGCTGCAGCGTAGTGGTATCGAGGTTGGTGGTCTGGTGCTGAGCCGCCGACCGTTGGCGCTGCCTGAAACGCTGTACCGGGCCTTGTCATGAAAGTGGCGCTGCTGGCACCTCTGCCACCTGAACCTTCGGGTATTGCAAATTATGCAGGCTATCTGCGTGAGCACTTGGCGCAACGTGGAGTTGAGTGGATTCTGCCACCAGCTGATGCATCCAGAGCTGACCAGCTGGCCTATTTGCGCAAGCAGGGCGTTGTGTTGGCGCATGCGGAATTTGGCGCAGGCCTGACACGGCACTTTCCGTTGGCTCGCCAGTTGATTGCCGCGGGAGTGCCACTGACAGCAACCATCCATGATCCGCAACGATTGGTCTGGCGCACTTTTGGTGACACTTGGCTGGAGCGGCTACCGCCGCTGGCTCAGAAGGCCGTCACACTGCTGGGCCACCCCTATTCCCTGCAGCAGGAGCGTGCACTGGCGCGCTCCATGGCGTGCCTGATTCCGCTTACCAGTGCTGGTGGTGACAGTTTGCAGCGCGCCCTGGGCGTTGATCCACAGCGCATTTGTGTCATTCCGCACGGCGTGGCCAACATCGCACCGAGCCCATTGCCCCCTGCAGATCCGCTGCGCGTGTTGATGTTTGGCTTTTTGTACCCGGGCAAAGGCATAGAAGACTTGCTCGCTGCAGTGCGGCTTGCGCTGGATACGGCGCCAGCGCTGTCGGGCCGCATGACCTTCACGATCGCCGGCGGCAGCAAACCGCTGATGCTGGCTGGTCAGAGCGTCGATTATGTGGCGCAATTGCGCACAAGCATTGCACGCCTGCAATTGCAGGAACATGTGAGTGTGCGCACCGACTTTCCGGAATCAACGTTGCCCGCCCTTGTCCAATCCCACCATCTGATGGTATTGCCTTACCGTGACTCGCAAAAAATTCGGTTGATGGGGCGCCTGTACGCCACCAGTGGCGCTTTAGCATGGGCGATTGCCTGCGGGCGCGGTGCGCTGGTGTCCGACGCGCGTGCCATGCCCTCGGAAGTTGCTTTCGGTAACGGAGCGGCGTTTGTACAGCAAGACCCTGGGGCTCTGGCAGCCTGGCTGATACGACTGGTCGAGCAACCGCAGCAGGTGACGGACTGGGCGAACGCGGCCGCCACATTGGCCAAAAGCAGAACCTGGCCTGAAATTGCCAGGTGTTACCACGAAGTGTTTGAACGCGCCGCGCTGGGAAACGGACAATGAAGACGCTGTACCGATGGCTGGTCGGCATTCCCTTGTTGGTCGTACTGTCTTTCGTGTTTTGGCCTTCAGGTGGTCACTTAGAGCCCTTGCCCCCGGCACGCCGGTCCATCGTATTTTCGGACTACCTTGGAATGAACACGCCACTGCTATTTTACGAACCGCAGGTGTACCGGCGACAACTTGACATGCTCAAAGCCCTTGGTCTTCAATGGGTTCGCGTTGACCTGCATTGGGATCACATGGAGCCGACCGCCGGTAACTGGCGTTACGACCTGTTAGATCCCCTGATGCAGACCTTGCAGGAAGGTGGCTTCAAGCCAGTGGTTTACCTGGTGGGCACCGCCCCCTTTGCAGCAACGGTTCCGGAGGGCACACCATTTCGCGACCAGTATCCGCCGCGAGACAACAATGAGTTCGCCTCGCGCATTACCACACTGGCCCAGCGCTATCCGTTCGTAACCCACTGGCAGGTCTGGAACGAACCGAACATCCTGCCATTCTGGCGCCCCAAGGAAGACCCGGATGCCTATGGCCGCATGCTCCAGGCGGCAGCACGCAGTATGCGGGAAAAGCAGCTCGCCAATCGCAAAATCGTGAGCGCCGGTATGGCCTATTACAGTCAAATGCCCTTGCGCGGCAATGCCTTGATGCTGGACGCTTTGCGCGATTCAGGCGCCCTCCAGTCGGCGGACGTGGTGGCCTACCATCCCTACAGCGACGAACCTGAAGGCGACCCCAGCCTAAGCGACCCTGACAACTTCATCAAACGCGCGCAAATCATCAACAGCAAGTTGCGCAGCGCCAATGTGCAGCAAATCTGGGCCACTGAGTGGGGCTGGTCCACCTACACCGGTCCCAAGGATTTCCAGACTCAGATCTCGGAGCAGCAGCAGGCCGAATACCTTTTGCGCCGACTGATGCTGATGATGCCGCTGGACTTTGACCGCGTTTTTTGGTTCAGTTTTTCCGAGATCGACAAAATCGTCAGCGAACGTGATCGTCATTACGGGTTGGTGCGTCCCGACGCCAGCGCAAAACCCGCATGGCATGCGCTCAAGCGCTTTCTGACAATCACGGGTGACCGCCTGGAGCCAATCGCGCCTTTGCAGGCGATAGGCACCCAACCTGCCATATATCACCATAGCTGGCAGCGAGCGGACGGCAAACGCCTGACACTGTTTTATGGCAAGCAAGCGGGCAGCTTCCAGTTGTCAGCCAGCCAGCCTGTACAGTTGCACTGGCCAGCCACGGGGGGCTCCCAAATCCTGTCACCTCAATCCGGCGCGATCACGGTACCCATCCAAACTTCGCTGGGTGTACTTGTCTACTGAAGAACTGGTTACATCTGCCATGCCGTTCATCACGCCAACCAGCGCCCGCCTTCGTGGTTCCGCACGATGCAACTAGGCACCTTGCTTCCTTTGGCGTTTGGTGCTGTGGTCGGGATAACGGCCCTATGGCTGTCTCCATGGTTTGCACTGGGGGGAATGCTCGCTGCGGTAGGCATGTGGTGGCTGCTGCGCCGTCCGAACACCTGTCTGTTGCTATTTGCCTTCGTGGCTACCCTGTTGCCGTTTTCCACCGTGAACGTTGGTATCCGCATCACGGTCTGTGAACTGCTGCTCGTACTGTGCTGGCTAACCATGTTGCCCACTTTGCTACGCCAGCCACAGTACCTGCACCTGACACCGGTGCATACGGCATTGCTGCTGTTTGTCGCCTGGAGCATCGTTCCACTTGTCGTGGGTGAATGGACCGTCGCTGCAGAAGGCAAATCACTGGTGAACTGGATGCGATATGTGCTGACGCTTTCGCCGTTGGTGTTGATACCGATGCTCATTACAACCCGTCAACAGGCTGTGCACCTGCTGTATGCCATCGCCGCTGGAACAACAGCCATGCTGCTTCTGTCCCTGGCCATTTTTGCAATACATGGCGGCAATGCCCAGCCCATGATGGACCTGTTGGAAAAGCTGCGTTATGCGCACAATGACGCGGTGGAAAATATCTTCACCGGTACGGGAAAGCGCCTGCCATCACCCTGGGTACATCCCAATATGCTCGGTGGTTTTCTGGCCTTTATGGTGCCAGTCTTTTTTCTGTTGGCGCAGGCCGAGGTGCACAAGCGTCAACAGCATGTACTGTTTGCAGTTGCGGCCTTGGCCGTAATTGGCCTGCTGCTGTCCGGTTCACGCGGGGCGCTGCTGAGCCTGTTTGTCATGGCGCTGTGGCTGGCATGGCGGCAGGTTCGCGCAACCAGCCGACTGATCGTGGTCGGACTGATGCTGGGACTGATGCTGGCGACCAGTTACGCACCGCTACGTGAGCGCTTGGAGACCATGTTCTCGTCCAGCAACGCCAGTACCGAAGTGCGCGGCGATGAATACCGCAATTTCCCGCGCGCCGTTGAGCGGTATCCGTTGGGAATTGGCTTCAAGAGCGACCCCCCACCTGACCGCGACCTGATGGGCATCTCTAACCTGTGGCTCAACTACATGTATAAACTGGGGCTGCCTGGCGCCTTGCTGTTTGTCTGGATTTCAGGGCGCTGGTGGAAAACCGTGCGACCTGGCCCACGCCATCTACCCTCGGATCCGTTGCAGATGGGTGTCGTGGCCGGCCTGCTGACAGCCCAGCTGACCGGATTTTTCGACCACTATTTTAGTTTTTCACCCGTGCTGACCACCCTATTCTGGATGTTGATGGGGCTGAGCATTTTCCTGGCGCGTAATCCTGTCCTGAGCACGGACCATCTGCAAAACCGACAGCGCCTGGCACTTCGCGAGTAATACATTATGGGAACCTACGTATTTCATTCCAACAACCTCAAAGATCGCTTGGCCGATTACGCGCCCCGCATGAATCTTGACACCAGCGCCATGGCCGCGCTGTACCAGCAAATGCTTGATGCAAAGGTGATCGAAGAACTGCCACGGCGCGGCCTCATCCGCACCTTCATTTCGTATGTCGACATGGAACCGCTCCTGAGCGACCCTTTGCAAAAGCACTTTTATGTGCTGCTTCGCAAAGAACTGCCGATTGCGCGCGTTTTTCCCTCCAAAAAAGACCTGCCGGGCCTGTTACGTGACCGCTGGCTGCGAGCCTGGGAGCAGCTCTACAACATCATCATCAACAAGATTCCATTGCATTGGGTACGCATTGCATGGTTGCGCGCCGGGGGCATGAAGATCGGCAAGGGCTCTTCCGTATGGCGCAATACAGAAATCATTGGCATTGAAAACATCGTCATTGGAGATGACTCGGTGGTGGCATGGCATTGTCAGTTGGACGGACGCGTGGGATTATTCATCGGTGACCATGTCACTTTGGCCTCTTACGTGCTGGTGATTGCCGGTGGCCACGACCCTATGTCACCAGACTTCAGTTCTTACGGCTACCCACTCTACATCGACAACTATGCCTGGATTGCTTCGCGCGCCATCATCACAAATGGCGCACACATTGGTGAGGGTGCCGTGGTGGGCGCTCAATGCATTGTCACCAAGGACCTCCCACCGTATGCAGTGGTCAAGGGCATGGACGCCACCATCGTTGGTGAGCGACCACGCGGCCTGAACTATAAAGTGGGCGGACGCAGCCTGTTCAACTTCCTGCACTGAGCGCACAGGTGCTACGCTCCTCTCTGTTAGTAACGTTGTTGAGCCTGATGGGCCTGGCGCTGGGGTTTGCGCGCGAATTATTGCTGATTCGCAACCTGGGCACCGGTTCGGCCACTGATGCGTTTCTGGTGGCGCTCTTCATCCCCGATGCACTGCGCACGATTCTTGCCTCGGGCCTGCTGCAGTCGGTCGGCCTGCCACAGTGGCAGGCCCGAAGGGAAAAGCCGGGCTGGCGAGACTGGTCTGGCAGCCAGAGTGTGCAGTTGCTGGTGCTGGCCTTGCTACTGGCCCTTTTGCTTTCCCTTGGTGCGCAGTGGATGGTGCATGCTGTAGGGCCAGGGCTGGAAGCACGAGCGATTGACACAGCCGCCCAGACAATGCGCATCATGGCCTGGGCCGTGCCGGGCATGGTGATCAACAGTTGGCTGAACACCTATTGGCAGGCGGCCGAAAAATTTGCATGGCCCGCCGCCTGCATGGCTTTGTTCAACGTACCGGTCGTGCTGGTGTTGTGGCTGCAACCGCAGGCGCATCAGGAAAGCCTTGCGCTGGCGGTGGTGGCGGGTAGTCTGCTGACATTGTTGCCCATGATCCCAGGTGCCTGGACATTGGGTTGGCGCCCCGTACCTGGACGGATGAATTGGGGCGATGTCGGCCATTTTTACCGCCAGTTGTGGCCGCTGCTGGCGTCTGCATCTTTTAGCCAGCTAGCGCCGTGGCTGGAACGGTTTTTTGCCTCCATGCTGCCTGAAGGCGCCGTGACCATGGTCAATTTGGCGCGAAAACTGCTGGCCCTGCCTTTGGTTGCGCTGTCCAGCCTGGCACAAATTGTCCTGGGGCGTCTTGCCCGACCAGGGCAGGACATGCAACTGACCCTGCGCCAGGCGCTGGGCTGGACGGCCCAGCTTTGTGTGCCTGCCACCGCGCTGCTGGCAGCACTTTCACCATGGGTGGCACACGTGGTATTGGCCAAGGCCAGCGAAAACCAGTTGCTTCAGTTTTCATTTTTGCTGGCCGGCTTCTCGGCCTGCCTTCTGTTTGCAGGCTGGAGTGGCATGTTGGTACGTTATTTTTATGCCCAAGGCGAGACCCATTTTGCCGCTCGCTCTGAAATGACTGGCATGCTGGTGCATGGTGCCCTGCTCGCTGGCAGCTTTTACTGGTTAGGCATGGCCAGCATGGTGCTGGGCGGCGTGGTGGGTGTTGCCTGCGGCTGGTACGTTCTTCTACGCCGCACACCAGGCCTGTATTACCTGCGCCCCATGCTGACCACAGTGGGGGCCATGGTGGTGTTATGCGCAGTTTGCGTGCAGCCGCGTGCGGCCATGTATGTGCAGGTTCTGCTGGCAGCAGCGGCTCTGGTGATTGGTGCCCTGGTTGGCGCACGATTGCGCAGCACCATGCTGTCTGCGCCAGCAACTGCAAGAGAACCCGCATGACCCAACAGAGCGTGCAACGGTTTTACTCACTGGACGCGCTGCGCGGTGTCGCCGCGCTCAGTGTGGTGTTCTGGCACTGGCAACACCTGATTTACACCAGCCCAGGCGTTTATGCTGTGCAGCAGCAGCCTTGGTACGGGGTGTTGTTCCTCTTTTACCAACGAGGCTGGCTGGCGATCGACATGTTTTTCTCACTATCGGGCTTTATCTTCTATTGGTTGTACGCCGAAAAAATTCGCCACGGCGTGGTACCGCTAAGGCAATTTTTGATCCTTCGCCTTTCTCGCCTATACCCTTTGCATCTGGCGACATTGCTGGCGGTGGCGCTTGGGCAATGGCTGTACGCCAGTCGCCACGGCAGCGCCTTCATCTACCCCTGGAACGATGCCTACCACTTTCTGCTCAACCTTTTGTTTGCCTCATCCTGGGGCCTGGAGGCCGGCCAATCGTTCAATGGACCGGTGTGGTCGGTATCCGTGGAGATGGCCCTGTACATCGTGTTTTTCCTGGTTTGCCGGGGCGCCGGGGTCAGGCTGCGCTGGATGGCCTTCGCAGTGGTCATTGGTTACATCGTGGAACTCAAGCTCTACCTACCGCTGGGCCGCGGTGTGGCCGCATTTTTTCTGGGGGGCCTGGTGTACCGGCTTTACACCCGTCTAGCGCTGCAACGCCAGCGCAAGACCATTGCCAACGCCTTGCTACTTCTTATGGTGCTGGGCTGGTTGTTCACTTTGTGGGTGGTCGGCAGCGGTTGGGGGGAGACTTTGGCAGCAGCAGTGCCGTTGGCGGGCAAACTGCTGTTTCGCATGGCACCCATGCTGCTGTTTCCGCTGACCATCCTGGCTCTGGCAATGACTGAACATTGCCGCGGCACCATGGGGCGGCGTATTTCGGTACTTGGAGACATTTCCTATGCGTCCTACCTGCTGCATTTTCCGCTCCAGTTGGCCTTTGCGGCTTTGTTGCCAGCGCTGGGACTGACACCAGCGCTGTTTTTGTCACCCGCCTCACTGGTGCTATTTTTTGCTCTGCTGATACCACTCTCGGCACTCTGCCATCGCCATTTCGAATTGCCGATGCAGCAATGGCTGCGGCGTCGCTTTTTATAAGAAGATCAAGTCCCCCACAAATGTTTTTATTGGGGTTCCCCGGGAATTTGAGATGCAACACGTGATGCCAGTACTTCATCGACGCGGTTGCGATCCATGTCCACCACGGATAAGCCTTTCAACCGCCTCAAGGCCAGTATCGCACCTTTGATTGGCCACCACCCCTGCGCAAAAATCTTCGTGATTCTCACTACAGCGTGATTCCTGGGCGAGCCGTCACCAAAATTC
>Ga0116172_10002808_pt1 | contig 14904 bp, 13 predicted proteins | sample AD_UKC083_MetaG_FD_89799 | JGI IMG/M metagenome (GOLD analysis project Ga0116172, IMG submission 89799) | Active sludge microbial communities of municipal wastewater-treating anaerobic digesters from USA - AD_UKC083_MetaG | ecosystem: Engineered > Bioreactor > Anaerobic > Digestate | place: USA...
CTTTGTGTATGGTGTTGATGGCATTTACACTACACCAGTCGAACTCTACCGAGCTACCAATGCGGTATGCTCCAGAGCCAAGTACAATAATAGAGCGTTTATCGCCCAAATACTGCATATCGTTGGCTGTGCCGTTGTAGGTTAAATACAAGTAATTTGTTTGAGCTGGATACTCAGCGGCTAAGGTATCAATACGTTTCACTACAGGAGTAATACCTCTAGCTTTGCGGTTGTTTCTTACTTTTATCAAACTTTCTTCACTCTCAGCACTATCGCTTGTAAGACGTGCTATTTGGAAGTCAGAAAAGCCTTGTTGTTTAGCCAAACGGAATAATTCATCATCAACATCTTCTACCGAATTGAATGCTTCCAATTCGTTGGCTGTTTCAACAATTTTATATAATCGTTGTAAAAACCATTTATCTATTTTGGTTAAATCATGAATTTGGTCGATGGTATAGCCTTTACGAAATGCTTTTGAGATAACAAAAATACGGTTATCTGTTGGTTCGTTTAGCGATTTGTCAATATCAGCAATTACCAGTTCTTTATTGGCAACAAAACCGTGCATTCCTTGACCAATCATACGCAAGCCTTTTTGCACAGCTTCTTCAAACGTACGTCCGATAGCCATGATTTCGCCTACTGATTTCATGCTTGAGCCTAACTCGCGCGAAACGCCTTGAAACTTGCCCAAATCCCAACGAGGAATTTTACACACCACATAGTCGAGTGCAGGTTCAAAAAACGCAGGAGTAGTTTTAGTTACTGAATTTTTGACATCGAACAACCCATACCCCAATCCCAATTTTGCAGCTACAAAAGCCAATGGATAGCCTGTAGCTTTAGAAGCCAAAGCCGAAGAGCGACTTAAACGGGCATTTACCTCAATTACACGATAATCTTCCGATTCTGGGTCGAGAGCATATTGCACATTACACTCACCCACTATACCGATATGGCGAATGATTCGGATTGCCAATTCACGCAATTTGTGGTATTCGGCATTCGTAAGCGTTTGCGAAGGAGCAATAACGATACTTTCGCCCGTATGAATACCGAGCGGGTCGAAATTCTCCATATTACATACCGTAATACAGTTGTCAAAACGGTCGCGAACTACCTCGTACTCAACCTCTTTCCACCCTTTTAATGATTTTTCGACTAATATTTGGGGAGAGAAAGACAATGATTTTTCAGCCATTGCATCTAATTCCTCTTCATTATCACAAAATCCACTACCTAAACCACCTAAGGCATAAGCCGCACGTATAATAATTGGATACCCCAAATCTTTAGCAGCTTTGCGAGCATCTTCCATATTATCTACAGCAAAACTTTTGATTGTTTTTACATCAATTTGGTCGAGTTTTTTCACGAACAAATCGCGGTCTTCTGTATCCATAATTGCCTGTACGGGAGTTCCCAATACACGCAAATTGTATTTTTCTAAAATTCCTAATCGGTGCAATTGTACACCACAGTTAAGAGCTGTTTGACCACCAAAAGCCAACAAAATACCATCAGGTTTTTCTTTTTGGATGACTTTTTCGACAAAAAATGGCGTAATGGGTAAGAAATAAATCTGGTCGGCTACCCCTTCGGATGTTTGAATGGTAGCAATATTTGGATTGACCAAAACGGTGTAAATTCCTTCTTCTTTTAGTGCTTTCAGAGCTTGAGAGCCTGAATAATCAAATTCGCCAGCTTCCCCAATTTTGAGTGCTCCTGAGCCTAAAACAATAACTTTTTTTATTCCTGGTATTAAATTCTCGTTCATTAGTCAATCATTTTAATAAATTCGTCAAATAAAAACTCTGTATCAGTAGGTCCACTTGCTGCTTCGGGGTGAAATTGGACTGAAAAGAAAGGTTTTGATTTATGTTTTAGACCTTCGTTGGTATCATCATTCATATTTTGGAAAAGAGGTTCCCATTCTTCACTCAAGGTAGTGTTATCAACAGCATATCCATGATTTTGTGAAGTTACAAAACAACGATTTGTCCCCACCATACGAACGGGTTGGTTGTGGCTACGATGACCATATTTTAGTTTATATGTTTCAGCACCACCCGCTTTTGCCAACAATTGATTGCCCATGCAAATACCAAATATGGGTACATTTCGTTTCATTGCTTTGCGTATATGTTCTACAGTTTCAGCACATGTAGATGGGTTGCCAGGACCATTAGACAAAAATAAGCCATCAAATTCGAGGGTGTTAAAATCATAATTCCAAGGCACACGAATGAGCGTTACATCTCTTTTTAATAAGCAACGAATGATGTTATGTTTTACACCACAATCGACCAATACTACTTTTTTCTTTCCATTTCCGTAGTGCATTACCTCTTTGCACGACACGATGTTTACCTGATTAATTGCATTTGAATCGATAAAATCAACATCAGCATCTTCGATAACGATTTTTCCTTTCATTGCACCTTTTTCGCGCAATACTTTTGTCAATTCACGCGTATCAACGCCATAAATCCCTGGCACTTTGTTTTCAATCAACCAATCGCTTAGGGTTTGTTTTGCATTCCAGTGGCTGTATTCAAACGAATATGTTGACACTACTACGCCCGAAGCATGAATTTTTTCGGACTCAAAAAAATCGGCAATTTGATGGGTTACATTGGAAGAAGGAACACCATAATTGCCGATTAAAGGGAATGTAAATGCTAAGATTAGACCCGAATAGGAAGGGTCTGTTAAACTTTCGGGATAGCCCATCATGGCAGTGTTAAAAACCACCTCTCCTGCTTTCGACTGTTCATAACCGAAGGAGTACCCATGAAAAACGACTCCATTCTCTAACACCAACTTGGCAGCTTTGCTTTTTTGCATGTTTTACTAATATAAATATGTTACAATGAGTAGTTCTCAAAAATTGCACAAAGATACAATATTTTAGCATTCCAAACAAACAGGATTTTGCTATTTTTCAACATTTTTACACGAATAATAAATTGATTTGTTCGATAGCCATATTGATGGGAGTTAGACACTGTTTAGCATATGAAAAGTTTACTGTATATTTGCATTTTTAACATATTTATGGCAAGAAATTCGTTTTTTGAGTTTAAACAATTTAGAATTAACCAAGAAAATTGTGCTATGAAAGTTGGCACAGATGGTGTGCTGCTTGGGGCATGGACTCCCATACCACTTAGCACTACCCGTATATTGGACATTGGAACAGGAAGTGGATTACTTGCTCTGATGCTCGCTCAACGCACACATGCCCATATTGATGCCGTAGAAATAGACACCTTGGCAGCTCAACAAGCCAAAGAAAATTTCATATCTTCTCCTTGGAGCAATCGATTACAGATTTATGAAACCGATTTTCAATCATTTGCCAAAAACGAATTACATAAATATGATGTTATTGTATCAAATCCCCCTTATTTTCACAATTCATTGCATACTCCAAACAGACAACGTACAATAGCTCGACATAGTGATTCGCTTACGCTAGACGAATTAGTTGATGGCGTTGAAAAATTACTACAACCTTGGGGATATTTTTGTGTCATATTACCTACACATGAAAGTGAAACAGTAGCTAAAAAGGCTTTGCTGGCAAATCTTTATTGCACACAAAAAACGTTTGTTTACCCAACACCTACGAGCCCAGCCAAACGCATCATGCAACTATTTTCGAAAAAAGAAACAACCCCGCGTACACAGCATTTGGTAATTGAACAAGAACAAAGACATCAGTATACCAAAGAATATAGTGAACTTACAAAAGATTATTATCTAAATTTTTGAAGAGGAAAAACACTAATTCAAAAAAAAATATCATTCCAAGTTTATTAATTATGTGTACATTTGTGGTAATTATGCATACAGTAACATAAAAAAATATGACAACCCGTTTACTTATTTTAAGTATACTTATTTTCACCATCACAAGTTGCACCAGTCAAACAAGTTCTTTTAAATCAGTTGATGCAAAAGAGTTTGAGCAAATATTACGTACAGATACTCTTCAAATTGTGGATGTACGCACACCTGAAGAATTTAATCAAGGACATATTCAAGGGGCTATTTGCATGGATGTTAGAAATCCAGATTTTGACTCAAAAATAATACAATTGGATAAACATATCCCTGTGGCTATCTATTGCAGAGCTGGGAGAAGAAGTAAAATTGCTGCTGAAAAAATGAGTGCAATTGGACTACAAGGATATGAGCTAGACAACGGCATTGTGTCTTGGGAAAATGAATTAACTCGTTAACTATTTTGTAAAAGGACAATAAAACAAATCATCCCTATACTGATAATACCTCTATCTGGTATATATCCACCCAAATAACATAGCTATAAAACGTTAAGGAATATTCATTTATAACAACAAATAGATGCAATACAGCAAAAAAATAGTACTTTTGCATCCTGATTTTGAATGATTCCATGTACATATAATTATGATTGACACATCTGTTTTTGACAATAAAACGGTAGCTTTTTATACACTAGGTTGCAAACTGAATTTTTCGGAAACATCTGCTATAGGTAAAAGTTTGATTGAGCAAGGGTATCGCAAAGTAGCCCCTCACGAACCAGCCTCGCTTTGTATTATTAACACCTGCTCGGTAACAGATAGTGCTGATAAGAAATGTAGACAAACTATTACCAAAGCCATTAAAGAAAACCCAGGAGCTTTTGTTATTGTTACAGGTTGTTATGCTCAACTCAAACCCGATGATATTACTTCTATACCCAATGTTGATTTGGTGTTGGGAGCAAATGATAAATTCAATATTCCTGATATTATAGCAAAGAAGACTGCTATGCCCAACAAATTGCAAGCTAGCCCTACCAACCGAATGACTGAATTTCATCATTCATATTCGAGCGAAGACAGGACAAGGCATTTTTTAAAAGTACAAGATGGGTGTGATTATTTTTGTAGCTACTGTACTATTCCATTGGCTAGAGGCAGAAGTAGAAATGGCTCTATCGAAAATTTAGTAAAAGATGCACAAAGCATTGCAGCACTTGGTGGTAAAGAAATAGTATTAACGGGCGTCAATATTGGTGATTTTGGACATTCAACAAACGAATCATTTATTGATTTATTAAAGGCACTTGAACAAGTAGAAGGAATAGAACGTTATAGGATATCTTCTATTGAACCAAATTTATTAACAGATGATATTATTGCTCTAGTGGCACAATCTACCAAATTAATGCCTCATTTTCATATTCCACTACAGTCGGGCTGTAATGAGGTATTAAACTTAATGAAAAGACGCTACACAACCGAATTGTTTGCTCAAAAAATTGCCACTATAAAACAACTGATGCCACACGCATTTATTGGTGTAGATGTAATTGTAGGCGTACGAGGAGAAACCACATCCTATTTTGAAACAACTTACCAATTCATTGAATCTTTACCTATTTCACAATTGCATGTATTTTCGTATTCGGAAAGAGCAGGCACACAAGCATTAAAAATTGAGCATGTGGTAACACCCAACGAAAAAAAAAGACGGAGCCACTTATTACTCTCGTTATCCGAGCAAAAGACAGAGGCTTTTTACAATAACTTTAAGCATACCATCCGACCCGTTTTATGGGAAGGCACTAAAAAAGGCGGTTTTATGTATGGATTTACAGATAACTATATTCGTGTGAAAACGCCTTACGTAATACATAAAATTAATACGATTGAGTCTATTATATTAACCGCAGAAACGATTAGCATAGAAAAAAGTTAATGAAATGACATTTGAACTACAACATACCGACCCCAAAAGCAATGCTCGAGCAGGCTTAATAACAACCGACCATGGACAAATAGAAACACCCATTTTTATGCCCGTAGGTACAGTAGCATCAGTAAAAGCAGTACATCAACACGAGTTGAAAGAGGATATAAAAGCACAAATCATCTTAGGAAACACCTACCATTTATACCTCCGACCAGGTATCGAGATTCTGGAAAAAGCAGGAGGCTTACATAAATTTAACGGATGGGACAAGCCTATACTTACGGATAGTGGTGGTTTTCAGGTATTTTCACTTTCGCATAGACGAAAAATGAAAGAAGAGGGCGTAACCTTTCATTCGCATATTGATGGTTCAAAACATTTGTTTACACCCGAGAATGTGGTAGATATTCAGCGTATTATCGGAGCAGACATTATTATGGCTCTTGACGAATGTACCCCAGGTGATGCCGATTATGCGTATGCAAAAAAATCAATGGAACTTACGCATCGATGGTTGGCACGTGGCATACAACATTTTGATGCTACTGAACCGAAATATGGGTATAGCCAAACATTTTTTCCCATTGTGCAAGGATGCGTATATCCAGATTTACGCAAACAGTCGGCAGAATTTGTAGCCTCGCAAGGCAGAGAAGGAAATGCTATTGGAGGCTTGGCAGTAGGCGAACCTACCGAAAAAATGTATGAAATGATTGAAATAGTAAACGAGATACTGCCTACAGATAAACCTCGTTACCTAATGGGTGTTGGTACACCTGTCAACCTATTGGAAGCTATCGAACGAGGGGTAGATATGTTTGACTGTGTAATGCCTACACGCAATGGTAGAAACGGTATGCTTTTTACAAAAAATGGAATTATAAATATGCGTAATAAAAAATGGGCAGACGATTTTTCTCCTATCGAAATAGATGGAGCATCGTATGTAGATACCGCCTACTCTAAAGCCTATTTGCGTCATTTGTTTATATCCAACGAATTGTTAGGATTGCAAATTGCATCCATTCACAATCTAGCTTTTTATTTATGGTTAGTGCAAGAGGCACGCAAACAAATACTTGCAGGCACTTTTTCAGTATGGAAAACAAACATGATACAACAGGTATCACAACGTTTATAAAATATTTTTGTTATTTTAAAGACTAAATAGTACTTTTGACACTATAAAAAGAGTATATTTTCAGAGGATTAAACACACAGATACCAAGCTATCTTTAACATTGATCAATAATACCTATTTATTGCATGAAAACACACTTCCATCTTCTTTTGTTTTTTTTCGTGTGCTTGCATTTTGGAGTGCATGCAGAAAATGCAAAACAAGGAGTTTCTGTTTGGAAAATTGATCCACATAGTGGAGATAAAGAATTCATAGAGGTAGACACAATAGCACTTAATTATCATTCAAAAACAAATCCAGTATATAACCACACTATAGCAACATCGTGGCTAGGAAACTTAGGACTACCTGCTGAATCAAAAATTTATTTTGACAAAAATCAAGGCCACGTAACCCATTCATTTTTGTTTAAAAATACGTATGCATCCTATTTTCTTTCGCCCGAAAATAGTTCATTTTACAATACAAAAACACCTTTTAGTAATGTAAGCTATCATACAGGAGGTTTTGCTTACAGAGAAGAAGACAATATTTCGGGATTATTTACAGTAAACGCTACACCTAAACTTAATTTTTCGTTACTAGCCAACCATATATACGGACGAGGAGCCTATCAAAACCAAGCAACAGACGGACTTAGCGGAGCATTGTATGGTAGCTATTTAGGAGACAAATATGGCATACATTTTATCACAGCACTTAACAACCTAAAACATTTTGAAAATGGAGGTATTGCTGACATAAGCCAACTAACGAGTACGATAGAAAGTTATAATCTACCTGTCAATTTATCCAATGCATGGTCTATTTTCCATTCATTTTATTTGTATGCATCACAGCAATACCATCTTGGATTTCACACTAACGACAACAAATTTGTTCCTGTTACTACCTTTGGTCATAGTATATCGTTTGAACAAAACCAAAAGAAATACTACGAAAAAAGCATATCTGATTTTTACCAAAACTCATACTACAGTACCACTAGCACCAACGACACTGTGGCTTTCAATGTATTAAAAAATACAGCATATATATCTCTAAATGAGGGCTTTCATAAGTGGGCATTAATGGGAGTACGTGCTTTTATTGATTTCGATATAGAACAAAATACTGACTTAACAGCTGATTGGAGTTTACGCAAAAAAACTACGAGCCTAGTATATGCAGGAGGAGACATTTCAAAAACAAAAGGCAACACAACCTATCATGCTTTAGGCAAAATGATGCTATTGGGCGATGCACGTGGAGAATATGAATTAAATGGCAAATTGAAAACACAATTGAAATTGGGTTCGCAAAACATACAGTTACAAGGCAAGGCTCTTTTAGTAAGCAGTAATCCGTACCATCATCTTGAGCACTATTATTCCAATCATTTTATGTGGGAAAGGGATTATGAAAATATTGTTCGCACCCAATGTAGTGGTAGCATTAGTTTGCCAAACAAAGTAGCAAATATAACACTCAAAGCGGGAGTAGAAAATACCACTAATTACATCTATTTTGACACCAGTGCTTTGCCTCAACAATACAGCAATGCCATACAAATTGTGCATGGCGAGGTAACACTAAACCTGCATCTAGGCAATATTCATTTCGAAAATACTGCTATTTTTCAACAAAGTTCAAATGAGGCTATTTTACCCTTACCAAGCCTATCTTCTTATCATAATCTGTATGTTACGCATACATTATTCAACGTACTCAAATTTCAAATAGGAGCAGATTGTCGTTATCACACAGCTTATTATGCCAATGCATATATGCCTGCTACTGGGCAATTTTACCGCCAAACAGAGACCCTTATAGGTAACTACCCATTTATAAACCTATATGCCAACTTTCATCTCAAACGAACACGCTTTTTTGTAATGTACTACAATCTTTCGGAAGCAATTTTTACGGACAAAAATTACACCTTAGTACCTAATTACCCATTAAACCCTGGAATGGTTAAATTTGGCTTATCGTGGAATTTTTATGATTAATTTGAGTATCTTTGTGTATAACTTACTTAAAAAAACAAATGCCCTATGAAATTATGTTCAAAAATATCATTGGTATTCGTCATTCTAGTTATTTCTTTTACAGTACTTTTTGCTTTCTTGCGACACTCATCTCCGCTATTCTCAACAGACTATAAAGATATCATAGCATCAGGCACCCTGAGGGTAGTGATAGAAAAAAACACAATGAGCTATGTGGTGGTAAACGATACCAACGTAATGGGTTTGCAATACAAAATGGTAGAACAATTAGCCAAAGATTGGGGGGTAACTGTGCAATACATAGACGCCTCTGACTTAGGTTCGGCGATTAATATGCTCAATAACAACGAAGTAGATATCGTAGTATGGCATATTCCAATACATGTAGAAATGGAAGATAAAATTGCATTTACAGTACCTGTTTTTACAAGCAGACAAGTATTGGTTCAGCGAAAAAACACGCCAAATACACTTATTCGTAACCAATTAGACTTAGCAAGAAAAACCATACACATCCCCAAAGATTCCCCCTATAAACAACGTATTCAAAATTTGGCAAAAGAAATTGGGGACAGCATTTTTATAGTAGAAATAAATGAAATAAGCATTGATTCGCTGTTTTATAAAGTAGCCAATGCGGAAATTGATTTTACTGTATGCGAAAAAGTAGTTGCATCTATTGAGAAAAAAAAATACCCCACACTAGATACCGAAACAGCTATCGGATTTAAGCAAAATTATGCATGGGCTATACGTCAAAACTCATCAGAACTACAAGATAGTGTAAATAATTGGCTAAACTATTTTTTAGAGACAAAAGAATACAACCGTATTTACCAAAAATATACACATAGTAGAAAATAATGAATATAGTTGACCAACGCCGAACATATCAACTAAATTTTTTGTAAAGTAAACAAGAAATTGAGGTTGGTAACAAAGACCATCTCCCTCTACCAATAGATGAGCTAGTAAAAATTGTGCCCATTCTAGTTGTGTCGAACAAGTATTTTCTGCAGTATTAACAGCCATTGTGTATAAAATCCGTGTTGGCAATCATTGTTATAATTTAAAGAAGAAACGGGAACATATCTTAGTCAAAAATACTGATGGACAAACCTCATTTTTGAATGAAATACAACGAAGAAAAAATTTCTACGAATATAAATCCGTTGAACCAGAAAAATTTAGTCACATAGTACATACAATTTATGCAAGTTTACATCAAGGGTTTATTCTTTCTGAATGGATTGATGGGGATATAATTTCTCGTTTTGATAAAGAAATCATACGTGATATTTTTAAAACTCATATTGAAATAGAAAAAAAGGGGCTGTTTGAATGCGATTTGTCTAAAAATAATCTGTTAATTAATAAAGATAAACAGATTATGTTTTTTGATTTTGGCTATATGTATCCGTATAATCCACTTATACATTACAACTCTGACGGAAAACAACTACCTATATTCCATTTATGCGAACGATTGGAAAGCAGGTCATTAATGCAATATTTAATGGATATAGAAAATGATTCGAGCCTGATGATTGAAACCTTTGAAAACACTAAAAGACTAGCACTAGAAGCGTATAGCGAGAAATTAATTTGGTTAGAAAAAAACAATGCCGATACAGATGTGATTCAATGGCAAAAAAATTGGATTAATCAGTGGGAATATAGTTTGAAATCACCAGCTAACTTTCTCGAAACGTACGAATTGGAATCATTTCGTTCTTATGTATTAGATGTACATGATGATATTGGCGGCAAGAGTTGTACACCAATGACAATTAAAAAATTAGATAAAATACTGGAACAAATTAAACATAATTATCCTACATTAAAAATAAGAAATGGGCTGTTTTGGGGAGATGAAAAACTAAACAATTCTTCATTATATGACAAATATACGAAATTAAAAGAGCAGGCATGTAGATATCAACTACATGAAACATAATCACATAAGATCTACTTCCTGATGCCCTGTTTCCAGCTACAACGGACAACAAGTTGGTATCTAAACGACTATTGATGCTTATATCTTTTCAGCAAATAACACAAATTGACCGTAACGATTGATATCCCCGTTTTGTACTTGTTTTTCGACCTCGGCATACGGATATACCTGTAACACCTTAAATCCATGATTTTCGGCAATAGTACGCAACATTTGCATATCAAACCCTAAATGAGGAACAAATTCATCACCATGAAAACTCCCATCTTCTGTGAGCAAATCGCCTATAAGGAGTTTCCCTCCTTTTTTTAAAAGTGTATACACAGACGTAAATGCACTAGACAAATCTGCTATATGATGCCAAGTCATAAAAGAAATAACCAAATCAAAATCTGTAGCATTAATCGTTTCGATAGTAGCATGTAGACACTTAACGTGAGGATATGGATTGTCTTGTAATTTTTTTTCTAGAATTTGTAGCATTGATGGCGATGTATCTATAAGCAACATTTCTGAAGCTTTGGATACTAACTGCAAACCAACCAAACCCGTACCTGTTCCAATTTCAAGTATTTTGAGGGAAGAAGAGAAAGAGCACAATTTTTCTATTTCCTTCACAAATTTGTTGGTCATACTGATTTTTCGGGGATTATCCCAAGTTAAAGCCTTATGGGCAAATGTATCTTCCATAAAATTAGGTATAGTATTGTCCTGTGTAAGCATAAAATAATGGAGGATAGAGCTTTAAAAGACCATGTTTGAAATAAGACACACCTGCATTATCATCCTTCACAAATTTCGCTATAAAATACGAAATAATCAAAAGAAAATGAATTTAATTGGATTTTTTGCTCAATAACAACGGCTATGTTCACTGTCGATTATCTTTTTTATATTTTTAACTTATCCTAGTCTTTTACAAATACCATGTAAAACAACGACAGAATGCAGACTAAGCAATGCTATATGTATAAGTGCAACACTCTAACTAAAAAATTCTTTCCCTCTATTTTGTACTATCCTTAAAAAAATCTTACTTTTGAGCAGCATTAAAAAAACACATTACTGTAATGTACATAGTAGTAAATTTCAACAACCAACTAAATTACTATAAAATGAGAAAGATTCTATTATTATTCATTCTAACCTTTTTGTTTGTTTCTTGTAATCAGAAAAATGCAGAAGAAGTTTCATATGCAACAACTGATTTAGAAGAAGAAATGAGTCCGATAGCACAACAATCTACCAACGAATCATCCGAGTCGAAAGAAACTATCGAAGCAAAAAAAATAAACAAGAAAAAAATTATCAAAGATGGAAAATTAGGCATTAGGGTTTCAGAATTAGAAATCACGAAATTGAGAATAGACTCTTTAATAAAAAAATATGGCGGGTATTATGCTAACGAAAGTTTCAATAATTCTGACTGGGAATCGTCTTTTACCCTTAAAATAAGAATACCAAGTGTTTCTTTTGAGAACTTTATATCTGATATTGAACAAGGTAATGGAGAAATACTTTACAAAGAGATTGATGCTCGGGATGTAACTGACCAATTTATTGATTTAGAAACAAGACTTGAAAATAAACGAAATTACCTAATACGCTATAATGAGCTATTAAAAAAAGCCAATAGCGTTAAGGAAATAGTAGAAATTGAAGAAAAAATACGAGGGTTAGAAGAAGAAATTGAAAGCACAGTAGGGAGATTAAAATACTTAAACGACTTAGTTGACTACAGCACCTTAGATTTAACAATATCAAAACAAAAGGATTTTAAATATAACCCAACAAAACGAGATAAGTTTTCTGAAAAATTAAAGCAATCAGTATCTAGAGGTTGGTTTGGATTTGTAGATTTTATACTTTTTTTGATCAAAATTTGGCCATTCTGGGTTATTTTTCCCTTTATATTTTACTTTTGGAAAAGACATAAGAGCAAAAAAATAAAAAATTAATCACATACAACTAAGAAGGCGATATCTCGACGTTATTCTGATAATTTTAAACTTACAAATGTAACGTATGTCCTACATTTCATTCAACTAGACTAAATTCTCCCTGCTAATTTTAATCTAACAGGGAGAATTTCTGTTCAAAATAAGTAATTTATTCAATAGAGAATCTAAGTTAATAAACAAAGGCTTATCACCATCACAAGCAAACAGATACAGAAAAACCATTTTTAGTAGACACACACAACATACTGTAACAACAATCGTTAACATACCAAATATGAATAATATAACTACTACTATTATCGAAAAAATGATTCAATATTTTGGAACAGACGTTCGAAGAATAAATCATGCCCTTAAAGTATATGGCTTTGCCAGGTGTATTGCACAAAAAGAAAAACTAACAGAAAATGAACTATTCATTGTGGATATAGTGGCTATACTACACGATATAGGTATCATTGAAGCTGAAAAAAAATATAATTCCAGTAACGGCAAATACCAAGAAATAGAAGGACCTGCCATCGCGAAAAATATGTTGTCAGACCAACATATAGATACTACAACTATTGATAGAATTTGTTTCATTATTGGCAATCATCATTCCTATCAGAAAATAGACAATATGGATTTTCAGGTTATTGTTGAAGCAGATTTTTTAGTAAATATATATGAAGATGAAATGGAAAAACATTCAATAGAGAATATTCGGAATAAATACTTTAAAACTCAAACAGGTATAGCAATAATACAAAGTATGTACGCTGATTGAAACAAATATGATTCACGCAAATACGAACGTTAAAAGAAAAAGAATAATAGCACTTTTTATTTACTAAATTGTAATATACCTGAATCATTATCTGTATTGACCCGAGCCAATTTCAACCATATTCTCTGCTTGGAGAAAAATGGTGTCACATCCTAAAAATAAGTCTTAACCGCAAATTCAAACTGATTGATAAATATCTCTTTAAATTGCGAAATATTGTTCTGTTCGTAAAAGAGTAACATCGCTTTTTTGTAATCTACAGAATCAATCGTTCTAAATGAAATGGGACAATGTTTATAATTCATCAATATTGCGTTGCTTACAATCCTTGCTGTTCTCTTGTTTCCGTCCATAAATGGTTGAATGTAAGAAATCAACACCAATATAATCAATGCTTTTTCAAATATGTTTTCTTTCATATTCACCAACTTGCAAGCTGATTCCAAAGCCTCTCGTATTTTAAATTCATTGTCAAGAGGTCGATAGTTAGTTCCGGAAATACCCACCCTACGCTTTCTCAGATTTTTGTCAACAGCCAATTCTTTTATCAAAAGGCTATGAATATCTTCAATTTTGGAGATTCTCAAGGGGATTAAATAATCAGGATTCTCGACTATAAAATCTATGGCATCTTTGTGATTCAGAAGCATAATTGCTTCTTCTTTCGTTTTTCCAGCAGCCGTTTCTTTGTCCTTAAGCAGTCTTTCAGTTTCTAGCAGAGAGTATGTATTTCCTTCAATTTGTGACGATTTCCAACTTAAATCAATGGCTAGCCTTTCAAGTTCTTTTCTGTATTCAAATTCTGATAAATGCGAAACATTCTCAGTGTATTTTTGTTGTAGCTCCGAAAGTTTCTTCAGCTCAGGTTTGCTAAAAATAGCTACTTTTTCTAACAATTCAAAAATTTCTAAATTGAACTCTTCTTTAATTTGTCTTTCGTCAATTTCTTTTTCGTAATAATTGTCTAAGTCAATCGAATACAACAATTCGTAAGACGGTGAAATAAAATATCTTGTTCCTTTCCCTTTTCCTTCCGACACTATGAACTTCTCGTTTAGCAGTTGAGATAGAATTCGTTTAACTGTGGCATAGCTAATCGAAGTTGCAAACTCTTTGTGAATTTCGCCCGAAGAACAATTTGCTTTGTTTCGAATGAAATTTAAAATTTCTATTTGTCTCGTTTCTGGCATAATAGTATGTTTTAGCTCACAAATATACGAAATACGGCTCAAAATTCACCACAAACGAGCTTTATTTTTTTTATAGTGAGCCATAAAGGAATTCTGTCTAAAAACCTCCGTGTAGTTTAATTTTTGCTCAAATGTAATGGGTTTTAACGAACTTTCAAAATA
>Ga0116172_10002822_pt1 | contig 14851 bp, 8 predicted proteins | sample AD_UKC083_MetaG_FD_89799 | JGI IMG/M metagenome (GOLD analysis project Ga0116172, IMG submission 89799) | Active sludge microbial communities of municipal wastewater-treating anaerobic digesters from USA - AD_UKC083_MetaG | ecosystem: Engineered > Bioreactor > Anaerobic > Digestate | place: USA...
ATATAGTACCGCCGCTTGTTATAGACAACGAACTCGTAGTCGGAGTATCTCCGTTAGTCGTATAGTATATAGTCGAACCGGCGGTTGAAGATATAGTTACAGTTTGAGCGCTATTGTAAGTTCCTCCGTTCGGACTGAAAGTAGGAGTAGCGCAATCCGGATAATTTATGACGTACGTCCTCGAAACAATGGAAGTATCGTTAAAACCGCCCTTTCTGGCAAAAGCCTTAACGGTCGTAGTTCCCTTTGTAACGGTAAACGGCGCGGTATATACCGAAGAAGAGCCCGTAGGATCGTCTCCGTTAGTCGTATAGTAAATGGTCGCCCCGCCTTCGCTGCATGTTATCGTTACCGTTTTATCGACGTTGTAAGTACCGGCTGCCGGAGTTATATTGACGGTCATGCTTCCGTAGGTAATGTTATAAACCGAAGTAGTTACTCTACTGTTAGAAAGCCCGGATTTATACGCATAAGCTTTTATCGTATGAGTTCCGTTGCCGGATACGCTAAAAGGAGCCGAATAAACGGTTCCACTGGCAATAGGATCGGATCCGTTAGTCGTATACTTGATACTTGCGCCGACCGTCTGAGTACTAAGAGTTACCGTTTGATCGGAGCTGTAATTGCCGCCCGCCGGCGAGAAAGCAACGTCTAATACTTTTTTTTCGTCTAAAGAGGTCGAAGCTACGCTCAATAGTTGCGAATTAACGATCGTTTGAGCCGAAAGAGTCTTCGAATAATATACGTCATTCGAACTATCCAGACCTTGCAACGTTACGTTCCAATTTCCTTCCAATAAATCAAAGAGATATACCGTCCCGGAGGTTTCGGTAGAAGCGATCTCTACCGTAACGGTTCTATTTGTAAAACCGGTTCTCGCAGCGGTAGCTCTCATTTTTGTTACAAAGCCGGCGACCCCCCAACTCATCGGCAGTTTCGCGGCTCCCGTCTTGGCCGATAGACCGATCGTAGCCGAATTTGCGCCTTCTACTACCGTTACGCTTTTATATCCGTAATATACTTCCAGACCGCTCGTGTTTTTAGCGGTAACTTCAATGAGCCAAGTCCCGATTTGAAGCGTTAAATTTGCCGAGGTTGTATCGACGGTTTGATCGACGGTCGCATACCCGTCTCTAGTCGCTTTTACATAATACGAATTCGGCGTCATACCGGTTCTTGAAATATTAGCGATCAAGTCGAGACTTAACGAACCGAATTTTTCCTCAACCGCCAAAACGTCGGTTTCGGCGCCTTTATCGATTACTACGAGATTACCATTAGAACAACCCAACGTAACTAACGCCGTAATAATCATAACTAAAATACCAATTTTCCTAAACATTCATACCTCCTAAAAAAAATAAAAATATCTATAAAAATCTCTTATTTTCCACAAATAGTTATTGCCGTATTTTACCAAGGCCAACCATCCCAAGGATCTCCGTTACCCTGATTGTTTGTCGTCCCTACCGTCCCCGTCCTATTATTTGCCATCCATCTTTTATCTGGAGACCATCCTTCTCTGTAATGATAGCATTTAAACGCAAATGTTCCCGAGGCGAATGTATCGTCCCATGTTATCCATGTCCAGTTGTTTTCATAGCTCCATTTCATCATAAAATTATTAGCCCAGTTTCCAAATGGACCCCCGGAACCTGCAACCCATAAATCGCCTGTTCCGGTATTGTAACCTTCTACAATAATAACAGTCTTTTTAAATTCCTTAACGGAAATAGAGCTATCAGGATAACCTGATTTTACTGCAATAGCTTTAACAGTTTTAGTTGAACTTATTGAAAATGTTGAAGAATATAATGTAGAAGATGTACTCGGCGTTGATCCGTCAAGCGTATAATAAATCGACGATCCGCTTGTAGAACAAGTAATTTCAATAGTAATACTATCAGGTTGATTACTATGCCCATTACCTGTCAATGGCGATGTTGTAGTAGAAATAACGGGAGTAGCAACTGCCGTTGTATTTATTGTATAGGTATTAGAAGCAACACTGCTGTTATTATAACCGCTTTTTACAGCAATAGCCTTGACTGTTGCCGAAGAGCTTAGCGTAAAAGTCCCAGAATATAGAGTAGAACCTGTGTCCGGGGTATTCCCATTAGTCGTATAATATATCGAAGCGCCCGATGTTCCGCAAGATATCGATATAGTCTGAGCTGAAGTATATGTTCCGCTAGATGGAGTAATTACAGGAGTAGCGCAGTCGGGATAATTTATCGTTATCGAGCCGCTCGAACCGACCGCGCTGTTATCGTAGCCGGACTTGACCGCTATCGCTTTTACCGTATACGTTCCGCTTGCAGACAGCGTTATACTAGAACCGTTCGATATAGAGGGAGAACCGGTCGTCGGAGTAAAGCCGTTCGTCGTATAATGGATCGTCGCGCCGGCCGTAGCGGACGTTATAGTTACGTTAGTCGCGCTGGTAAAACTGCCCGAGTTCGGAGAGAACGTCGGCGCGGCGCAGTCGGGGTAGTTTATCGTATAGGCGTTTGTAACGATCGAACTACTAGTTAGCCCAGATTTGATAGTTATCGCCTTGATCGTCATGCTCGTCCCGGAGCCCGCGACGCTTATCGGCGCCGTATATAGAGTAGAGCCCGACGTCGGATTGTTTCCGTTAGTAGTGTAATATATAGACGCGCCCGACGTCGTCGTACTAAGCGAGATCGACTGATCGGAAGTATAAGTTCCGCCCGCTACCGAAAATACCGGCGCGGTCGCTATCTTTTGATCTAAAGCCGAACTGTTCGTAAAAAGACCGGACTCGGCTACCGTAGCGGTAAAACTTTTTGAGTAGTATACCGCGTTTGAAGCGTTCATAGCTTCTACCAAAACGTTCCACGAACCGGGCAGAGCGTCGAAAAGATATACCGCGCCGCTCAAACTCGAGGTATCAACCGAGATTTGATTGGAGATAGTAGTATATCCGCTACGGGTCGCGGTTATTTTTATTTTAGAGACTATACCCGCGATGTCGTAACTGTAATTACATTTGATCCCGCCCGTCTTATACGCGACCCCGATAACCACGGAGCTTGTCCCGGAGTTTACCGTTACGCTCTTATTGCCGTCGCAGACGACGACCGAACTTGAGTTCTTGCCGACGACGGATATATTCCACTCGCCGTAAGTCAAAGTCAACGAAGTCGTCGTATTCGACGTATTTACGACAACGTCGTCCTCTCCGGACTTTGTCGCGGTAATAGTATATGAAGAAACTGCCGTATTACGATAAGCCGATTCGATTTTAACGCTTATAGATCTTTTAGGTAGTTCGGCGGAAACGTCGTCGGAATTCAAAAAGGAACACCCGCCGCAGATAATAGACGCGGAAAGCAATAGAGACGCTAATAGAGATGTAAGACAAAAACTTATCAACCGCCTCACTTACAAAACCTTTTGAGGTAGCCTCAATAAATAATAACCCCTATACTATATATATAACTCTAAATTTTAAAAAGTCAACCGAAAAGAGCTTTTTTTTTATCAAAATATAAAAAAAACAAAAAACTCCATTATTTGTATAAATTTCACAACATTCTGTCGGATCAAGCCGAAAAATTAGTATCTATGTTAGTTCCGCAAAACAAATTATGGAGCGCAAAGCTCTTTGCGACCAAGATTTTACATTGGGCGATAAAATTTGAATTTTTCAGCCGTCGAGAATTGTAATCTCTACTCTTCTGTTTTTGCGCATATTCTCTTCGGTATCGTTTGGAGCTATCGGCTCGTCCGCTCCCCTTCCTCGATATAACACCCTTTTTGAATCAAGCCCTTTGCTTATCAGGTAGTATGCGATAGTTTTGGCTCTTTCAAGCGACAACTCATACCGCTCTCTCTCCGTTCCGGCAAACGCCGTATGCCCCTCCACTAAGAAGGTCTTGTCTTTTATTTTAGCAAGCGAATTGTATATCTTGTCAAGTTTATCGTACTCGATATCCAGCAAATCGGTAGTATTCGGCTTGAATTTGAGATCTTCCAGCCGCAAAACCACCCCTTCCTCCCCTTTTTCCACAACAACGCCGTCGTCCTCCCCAAAATCGAGATCGTCGCTAAGGTCGCGGACAACCTCTTCTTTATTCATCGCGTCGGTAATATTATAAAAGTATAGCGTGAAACCTTCCATTCTATAAACGTCGCCGGAATGGTGAATTTCTTCCTTAAAATGATCTTCGATATAACTCGGCAGTTTCGCTTCGTTGTCGTAATACAACTTAACGTTATGCATAGCGAGCGTCTTGGTTATCTCTTTTACGCCGTGATTTCTCGTATAAGAATATCTTATTTCAAAATAGTCCCTCTCCGAGCCGAATAACATCTTCTTACCCAAATATACCGTTTGAGTCGCGATCGGTAAAACGTATTTCCGTTCTATATCTAACACCGCTTCTCCGTATCCGAAATAGGAATCTCCGATTGATAAAGTTTTCTCCGGAAAATTCGGCGCTCCCCTCAAAAACGGATACTCCGTCTCTTTTACGCTTTTCACTTCGCCGCTTCTGTTCATAAAATACGACACGCTGCAATCTTCGTCTACCAAATAGCCGGATAAAACTTGATTGCGGAGAGTTTTCTCCATTTTGTATATCCTTCCGTCTATTTTATAGCTGTTTTCTAAATTATTCGCATGAAATATAACTTTATACTCTTTAGAGGTCAGACCGGCGTATTTTTTATTCTTATACCTCCTATAATCAGACCGTATAGCGATAGAGTAAGACTTGCCTTCGGAAAAATTGTAATAGAAATCTTGAGAATTAAGCGAGCCGACGACGAAAAATAGTAGAATTAACGCTCTTCTCATATACGCCCCTTTTAGCAAGCGCGGCGCTTGTATATTTTTATTACCATTGCATAACGCTACCGGTATCCCGTCGGTTTTTCGGGATGGGGAAACGACGCATATGCGCCGCGTAGATAACGCGCGACAATTGTCGCGTAAAAATTCGACGCAATTGACACATATGGAACAAATATTTTTTATTCCCCAAAAAACCGGCCGGACGCGCGCTACTGCTGTATCGCGATCCAGAATAACATAAACGGAGCTATAGGAACAACGTCCGCGCTATCCCAATAACCTTTAGCGTCGTCGCCGTTAGACATATACGGCATATATATTGTAATCTTTTCCTGCTCTACCTTTACGCATTTAAACCAATCCGAAGCGTAATCGGCGCTGTTGTCCGGATAGATCATCGTCCCACCGTCGTAAGTAAAATACGACAATTGTCGCGTTTCATATCTGTCGTCCGTAGTATCCTGTTTTTTCGCCGCGTCGAAGGTCGCCAAACAATTTCCCTTCGGCAAACTATCCACTATCGAGTAATCGTTCGTCGCGCCCCACTGCTTCGGTCTTTGCGTGGCGAATATCGCTATTCTCGCGCCGGGCTTTAATACCAAGTAGTTAGAATTAACGGTATTTAATTGGACTACTACCGCTTTATTAATTCCGTCCCAGGTAACGTCGAACTTATTCGGTTCTATCGTCGTATCCTCGACCCTTTTATATATTTTTTGTTCAAACGCCAGAGGCATAATAATGTTATTGTCCACCGTCGCGTCTTCGGTAGGCTGTATATTATTACTGTAAAAATCTGAATCGTAGTAAACAATCTGAGAATACTCAAACATACTCCAAGTATCCGGATTTATATCGGACGTCCCATCCCAAACTCTTCCTGTCAAATTCCCGTTATCCGTCGAAGCTTTTATCTGAATATCCGGTCTCCAATTGACGAATCTTATACCGGGCAATCCCCAGAATTCGGCGACCGTGGAACTGTCGCTATCTACTTCTATATAATTTATCAGATAATTTATCCGTTCTACTTGACACGACAAAAAAACAACCGCATATACCGCCGCTACTATTGCAGATACAATAATTTTTCTCATAACATCACCCTCTACGCTTGTTAATATTTTAACATTATACGCCATTTATACATCATTTCTATTTTTTTTTCAAATAAATTTAAAAAATATAAAAAAATAAAAAAATATTTGTTTATTTTTTTATAGAGTGTATAATACAAACAATACAGTTTAGATTCTCTTTATAGAACGGCTTGCATGCTTTTTTAAAAAGGGATGAAGATTGTCGACCGTTTGTGGATGTTTATTTTTAAAAATAATTATGACGAGGAATTCAAATGTCTAGAAAAAACTTAATTTGCTTGGTATCAGTTTTATTGTTGGTTTTTCAATTGTCCGTTGTTTTAACTACTTCCGGTTGCATATACGTAGATAGGGACGAATATAAGGACGAATACGTATACGTTCAAAGAGAAAAAGCCGACGCTCCGACGTTTTCCCCCTTAAGCGGCGAGTTTACCGAAGATCAAAAAGTAGAAATGTATTATACTCCAAAAGATTCGTCGTCAAGTTCGTCCTACAAAATCGCATATACAAAAGACGGAACTAATCCCGTCGTAGAAAACGGCGTTATCAAAAACGGTTACCTTTATACCGGATCCTTCATGGTTTCTTCATTTACCGTACTAAAAGCCGTCGCGTTTAACGAAACTTTTACGTCGGATATCGGAAGAGCGGCGTTCTCTTTTAAAGTCTCCTCGCCTCTGTTTACGCCCGCGACCGGCAAATACGGTCTCGATCAAATAGTTTCTATAACAAACAGTACGAATTTTTCCAAAATCTATTATACGACGGACGGAAGTTCGCCGTCGTCGTCTTCGAGTCTATACGTTACGCCGCTGACCATATCAAAACCGGTAACAATCAAGGCGATAGCGTACCATTACGGCTGGTCTTATTCCGAAGAAATCACGGCTAATTTTTCATTCCAACCCGATTCGCCGCATTTCTACCCAACCGGCGGCGTATACGATTCTACGTTCGACATAATTATATCCCCAAAAATAGTAGGGAGCGGGGTTTATTTTACAAACGACGACTCGACGCCCGACGCGACGAAGACTAAATTTACCGCGCCCGTTCCGATAACCTCGTCAAAAACGATCAAAACCGTAGCCATCAGGGAAGGTATGGAAACTTCCAATGTTAATATAGCGAATTATGTATTGAAAACGGCCGCTCCCGTAATCGAACCCGCCGGCGGGACTTACGGCGCTTCTCAAACAATAACGATATTCTGCAAGACTGGCGACGCGGAGATAAGATATACGACAGACGGAACCGATCCGACGGCAGATTCCGCTCTATATACCGGAGCGATAACCGTAGATACGACGGATACGCAGATAAAAGCTATCGCTTTAAAAAGCGGTTTTGAAAATTCGAATATCGTTTCGCAAAAATACTTTATAGTAGACGGAACTATCGCGCCGCCGGCTCCGGAGTTTTCCAAGCCGTCCGGAACATACGAAAATTCTATAGAGATAGAGTTTCTTAACGATTACGCGAACGAAGGGTATTATATACGATACTCTATCGACGGAACGGCGCCGACTAGCGAAACGGGCAAAATTTACGAAAGCGATTCGATATACGTAGACAAAACTACTACAATCAAAGCTATATCGTACCGCGGCGGTATGATTCAATCCGAAGTAAAAACGGCGACGTTTACTATTACCGGAACGGTCGCCGAGCCTACGCTGTTTATACAACCGGAGGAGTCGGAATTTGACGAATACCAATCCGCAATTACAATCGATATAGCCTGCGATACAACCTACTCCGTAATCAGATATACGACCGACGGAACCGAACCGGACGCCTCCTCTTACATCGTTGACGGACTTATTTCCATATCCGGCTCGTCCGGCGCGGTAGACCTGAGAGTAAAAGCCTTCCGAAAGGGCTGGACCCCGTCGGAGACCATAGAGAGAAATATAACGTTTAAACTTCCAGATCCGGTATTCAATCCCGAAGGGGGAAGCGAGATTTCTAAATCGGTATTGCTGACCATATCTCAACCCGTGTTGGGAGCGAAAACTTACTATACTATAAACGGCGACGATCCTAAAATATCCGGCGCATTATACGAGTCGCCTATATTGATCAATTCGACAACGACGGTAAAAGCCTATTCAAAACTCGCCGGTTGGACTGATTCGGAAACGGTCGTAAACGTATATACCTTTACCGCCCCCTTACCGTGAGGCGTTGATATTTAGTCGAGAGGCGCGAATTTCCTTTTATCTGTCTAATAATTGAATTAGTCAATTGTTAGACAGATAATTTACTAAAATGCCGTAGAATAAGCCGGTAAAATTTATCATAACGTGAACCCAGACGGAGACGTTGATATAACCGGATTTTTTTCTTTCAAGCGATAAAAATATACCGATTATAAACGAATACAGCGCGTTTGAAAGCGAATTTATGTGAAACAACGAAAATATTAGGGAGGTTATAATAACGTCGGCGTTAAATTTGTTTAAAAATTTCCCCAGCGAATCCTGTAAAAAACCTCGAAAAATTATCTCTTCCGCTACGGGCGCTACGACTATTATATAGCAAAACCATATCATTATTTTCAAAGCGTTTTTGTCGTTTATTCCGTCAAATAGTTCAAGATAGCCTTGATTGGGGATCTTCATCCAGCTTTTGACGCTTTCAGGCAACGGGAGAATCTCAAATATTTGTATTATCGCTATTAATGACACAAAACCGACGAAAAAAGAGATTAGCGCGGGTCTAAACGCTTTTCCCATCGTAACAAACCAATTTTCGGCGCTAAACAAACAGATTTGTATGGTAAATATCTTCTTTAGAATAAAATATACGCCAAATATCAAAAGGTAGTTTAAAGTTATTAAAAACAGAGGCTCTCTGATAAAGACGTTTAGCCGCCCGGTAGCGCAACGATCGGAAACGACTTTGGTAATAAACAAAAACAGAGCGGGTATAACCAAAACGGCTAAGAAAAATAGAAGTCCTCTAATATTATACCATATTCGATATATTCCGGTTTTCATTTACAATATGTTGTTTATTTCGACGTAGGCCGGAATAGTTACAACTCTCTCTATCAAGGAGGAGTCTTTACTTTTATAACTAGCCGTTAAGGCGATATATTTCTGTTTTTCAACATATTTTAGATCGTAAATTACTATCGGCGTATCTTCAAGGATGCCGGCTTGAGCTCCTATCGAGCCTTTGTAGACTTTTTGAACTTTGTATTTCCTTGAAAAGATATTTTTATCGTAATATTCAAGTTCCACTCCGTAAATCAGAGTTATCAATTTTCTTTGAACGTCGTTTTCAAAGGCGGTTATAACGGGCAAATACGGCCGCTCTTCGAGTCTCGCAATCCTGTTATTAACGACGCCGTTTAGCTCGGTTTCAATGTTGATTAACATCGGATACCGTTTCCACGCCAACTGCTCCTGCGCGTCTTCGACCGTAGAGACTTTTACGCCGTCGATCGATCTTATAACTTCGCCCGGAGCAAAGCCCGCTTTTTCGGCGGATCCGTTGGGCATCACGTAGTAAACTTTTACTCTGTTATTTTCATTTAATATCCCCGCGCCTATCCAGCATCGCTTTACCTCGCCGCCGTTGAAAAGGCGCGGGATCGCTTTGGATACCCACTGAAAAGGTATAGCAAAACTTATCCCCGCGTATTGAGGAACGCCGGCGAATACTATCCCGATTACCTGTCCGGCGCTATCGATTAGCGGTCCGCCGGAATTTCCCGGATTGACCGCGGCGTCGATCTGAAAAGCCCGCCCAAGTTGAAAGAAAGATATCTCTTTGTTGCTGATTATGCCGGAGGTAACGGTGTTTTTTATCCCGATAGGATTGCCGATGGCGTAAATTTTATCGCCGAGATTTACGTCGAGAGATCTGCCGAGAGTTAAGGTCGGCGCGTTATTTCTTGAGATTTTTAAAAGCGCAATATCAAAAACTTTATCGTAGCCGACGACCGTCGCCGGAATCTCCAAATCCGGATCCTCTTTGGTTACGACGTAAACGGCGCTGTATCCTTCGTATTTGGGATCGACGTGATCCGCTATAACGTGATGATTAGTCAATATATAGCCGTCGGCGCTGATAAAAAACCCCGTCCCGATAGATTTATCGATAAATCCCATCCCGTCTTTGACGTTCATCCCTTTATCGAGCAACACTTCTACGACCGATCCCAATATCTTTTCAAAATTCAGCTCGTTTAGAGATAACAACTCGGATTTATAACTTAAAAGTTCGGGGTATTTGGTAAGAAGTTCCGGATATAGCGTCGAATATTTTTCAAAGTCTGCGGCAAAAAAACCTTTGCTTTTTTTCTCATAACTGTATTTTAAGATTTCGTAAACTTTTTCTACCGGCAACAATTTTTTGTCGGCCATCTCGTATTTAAGATTCATTTGGTTGAAAAAATCCGCCGAAAGATCGTATCTATTCATCAATTCGCGGTAAATATCCCCGATTTCAATCTCCGGCTCGGTATTAAGCGTATTAAGACTCAAAGCGTATCGAAGAGCGTCGTCGTATTTTTTTTCGTCGTAATTTCTCTTTATTTCCGCTTGTATTATACCTTTCAAATCCTCGACGTATTTGCCAACCTCGTCCGCCGAATCTTTAGCCCCATTTTTCGACAAAATTTTATTCGATAAAACGTAAGCTTCAAAAATATCGATCTTTTTTTTATCGAGATTGTGTTTGATATTTTCAATACCGTAAGCAAAATGCGGCTCGTTCCCTTCGCCTTTCGACGACGATTTACAACTGAAAAGCAAAAATATCGTAACAATCAAAATGCAAGCGCTAACCGCCCTATTCATAATCTCTCCATTTTCATCGCGAACATTTATTTATTCACGGTTATCAATAAGATATATTTCGCTATCGATAACAAACAGTTTAAAATTTAAATTATCGTTTATTATATCAGAATTTTCAAAATAATATTTCTCGTTTTTGTCTAAAAAATAACCCGACGTTTTTTTACCGTCGGTAAAAACAATTTTATCCGGTACGTCAACTTTTTTAATATCCCTGTAAGAAACAATATACCAATTATTCTTTTTAATCTCCTCTTTACTCGAGAATGTTTTGATATTAATCAACTTCCCGGACTCGATTTTCGACAATCTTACCGGCTCTCCATTTTTCAGTTCGACTTGATAATCGTAAACGCCGTCGTAATCAATATCTAATTTATTGTAAGACGTTCCGTTCGGATATTCCGTTACCGAAGACTCGTATATCCCGTCCAAATTTGTATCCCAGTTTTTGACGGAATAGTTCGGTTCTATATCTTCTCTATAATAGTAGTAGTCGGAAAAATCGCTCTCTTTACAAAAAACGGTTTTCAATTTACCGTTAGCATATCTCTCGATAATCTCAAAACTCCCGTCCTTATCGGCATCTTTCAATTTTTCATAGATTACGCCGTTTTTATAAAATTCTTTCTCTTCTATCGCGCCGTCGTAATCCAAATCTATATCTCTCCGGTTAATTTGACCGTCGGTATATCTCGATATCGAATAAAAATCGCCAAAAGTCTCCTTTTTATCTATATAGTTGCGATAAATTTTTTCGTCGATATTTTTGAGAATATCGACGTTCAAATAGAGAGCAGACTTGACCGCGGTAATTTTCTCGGTTAATTTGCCCGAATTGTATATATCGATCGTTACGACCGACGAATCGTAAGGATTAAAACGCGCTTCTTTATAATCGGAGTTTCTTCCTTCGTAAACGGTAAACGTCTCAATTTTTCCGTCCTCAAAATAGGTATATTTGTACTCGTACGCTCCGTCCTGATTTTTATCGACAACGCGGGATCTTACGTCGCCCGACGTTATAACGTATAACTCCTCCCAATTTCCGTCGTTATCGGCGTCTTCTATCCTTTCTCCGCTATATTTTAAGATATTTTCGCTTAAAGCGGCGTTTTTGGATATTATCGAATATAAATTTCTGTTTTTGAGAATATCAAAAGTTTCGGCATAACGTTGCCCGTTTATCTCGCTCCATTCCTGAAGGGCGGACAAAACGTCGGGCGTTTTCAAACTCGAAGATTTCATTATTAGGTTATATAGTATCTCTCTTTGATAATATCCGTCTAACGACTTAGAGGCTTTCAAGGAAAAGTAGTCGTCCAAACATTTTTTTATACCGTTTGCCGGAGAGCGCAAAACCGATAACAGAAGAATTTTGCTTTTTGAATACCCGTTAGCGTTTAGGACCGAAATTTTTCTCTGAAATTCGTTAGAATCGATTTTATTCAAAATAATTTTTGATTTTAGGTCAAAATATTCAAATTCTATCGAATTATATCGATTACGGGCTTCTTTTAGAATATTCTCTATATCCGAAAGATCTTTTGATAAAAAAACGGTCTCAATATAGCCGATATAGTCGTTTAGCAGATCAATATTAGGAATAGAGAGTATTTCTTTATAAACTTTTTTTGCATAGTCGTAATCTCGAGTTTTCAAAGAGATATCTTTGACGTGATTTAGAATTTCGTATGCCGATAGGAAATAGTTATTTTTTATATTTTTAATAATATTTCGCGAATTCTCCATTTTTATGTAGAGAACGTCTCTTGAGTCGCCTAAAAGCTCGTTTTTCAGATAAAAATATTCGGGGATATTTAGCGCAAATTCATTCGCGCCCTTCAAAACATCTTCAGCCAAAGCGTTTTTGCCGGCTCTATAACTGTCGTAAGCTCTACGTATCTTCAGTTTGGCTATATCTATTTCCGAGGAGAATAAATTAACGGCAAATAAAAATAAAATTAATCCTAACGCTCTCTTCATTTAAAACCGCATAAAACGCTAATTTCCCTTATCAACTCTTCGGCGGAATTCCCGTCTTCCGCCTGACAAATACCCTTGCGATCGGCTCCGTGTTGCTAAGTCTGATCAACGCCCAACTACTCTTAAAATCAATCCTGATACCGTCCTGCGTATCAAAAATTCCTTCTTTGTATCTGGCTCGAAGTTTCTCTTCAAGGGCTTTGATATCCACGCCGCTCGCCGAATATTTTTCCTTTACAAAAGTATATTTCGGTATTTCCGACGCTAAATCTTTAATTCCCTTATTCTCCATGGACAACGCTTCGAGAATCAGCGCGATACCTACCGAGGCGTCCCGGCATTTATTGACTTCCGGGAATATTACTCCGCCGTTGCCCTCGCCGCCTATCTTCGAGCCGATCTCCTCCATCTTCTCCGTTACGTTTATCTCGCCGGTCGGGACTCTAAACGTCCGTCCTCCGTATTTTTTAACGACCTCCTCGACCATTCTTGATGTGCTGGTATTTATAACTACGTCGGTTTTTCCCCCGCGTTTAAAATATTGAGATACCGCTAACGCCAGCGTGTACTCTTCGGAAAGTATCGTCCCGTCGGAATCGGCTAAAACCAGCCTGTCGCCGTCGGGATCGAGCGCGAACCCTATATCGACGCTCTTCGTCTTAATAAAATCGGTAAAGGCGACAAGATTTGCCGGCGTCGGTTCGGGCGGATGCGAAAAGTATCCGGTCGGCTCGATATTAATCGCCTCTATTTGACATCCAAATTCCTTAAGAAGTTTTATCGTATGCTCGCCGCCGGCTCCGTTTACCGTATCCAGAGCGACTCTCAACCTCTTCTTTTTTACCTTTTCTTTGTCTATCATATTGGAAACTTTTTTTATATGAATATTAGGAATATCGGCGCCCGCCCGACGCTTTCCAATTTTATCGTAACCGGCGTATTTAAACTCTTTTTTATTATATAGCTCGGATAATTTGGCAAACTCCGCCGGCGATATAAACTTACCTTTACTATTTACGAGTTTTAGAGCGTTCCACTCTAAAGGATTGTGGCTTGCCGTAACTACTATGCCGCCGGCGTAATTATTATCGGCTACGCCAAAAAGAACTACCGGAGTAGGAACTATCCCGATATCGACGACGTCTCTGCCGCAAAAATTCATAACGCCGCAAACTATATCGGTAATCATATCGCCCGTTACTCTCGAATCCCGTCCGATCAGTATCGCCCCTTCCGGCAATATCATAGAAAAAGCCGATAGATAGTCGGTCAGTATTTGCGGAGTCAACGAATCCCCTACAATCCCTCTTATACCGGATATTGACGCTTTTAACGACATAGGCGAGCTCCATTATATTTAGACTTAACTCAAATTATATGCAACTAATCTTCTTTACCGTTTTCTACGTTTTCTTTTAACTCATCGGCTTTTTCGTTATCATCTTCTTCATCTTTGGAAGATTTAGCGCCGTCAGAGCCGTTTTTATCCAAAATCGTGGTAGAATTTATATTATGCTTGGGAGTTATACCCAAAAAGCTGTAAATCTCTTCGGCGTCGAGCGTCTCTTTTTCAAACAACTTCTCGGCAAGTTTGATAAGATTATCTTTATTTTGATTAAGAATATCTTTAGCCCTGTTATACTGTTCGGTAATAATAAGTTTTATCTCGGAGTCGATAATCTCGGCGGTCTTTTCGGAATAATCTTTATGCGTCGCTATCTCCTTGCCGATAAATATCGGCTCGTCTTTCTGTCCGTAAGATATAGGTCCCAACTTATCGTTCATACCCCATTGAGTTACCATCTTTCTGGCTAATTCCGACGCCCGGCTAATATCGTTCATCGCTCCGGTGCAGATATCTCCGATAATTATCTCTTCGGCTACTCTCCCCCCCATTAATATACAGATGTTATCCAATATTTTGAGTTTGGAAAGATGAAACTCGTCGCTATCTGGAAGCATCGACGTAACCCCCAACGCCATACCTCTGGGTATAATAGAAACTTTATGTATAGGATCCGCGTTGTCGACAAACATTCCTACAATAGTATGCCCCGCTTCGTGATAACTTGTTATCCTTTTATCTTTCGGCGGGATAAGTTTGGACTTTCTGGCTACCCCCATCAACG
>Ga0116172_10002828_pt1 | contig 14839 bp, 5 predicted proteins | sample AD_UKC083_MetaG_FD_89799 | JGI IMG/M metagenome (GOLD analysis project Ga0116172, IMG submission 89799) | Active sludge microbial communities of municipal wastewater-treating anaerobic digesters from USA - AD_UKC083_MetaG | ecosystem: Engineered > Bioreactor > Anaerobic > Digestate | place: USA...
TAGGTATCATTTTTAAAAATTTGCAACTTTCTTGGTACAAAATTACAAAATATTGCATTATTTTAAGTAAAAAATCTTCTATAACTTATTAATAAACCACTGCTTATTGACTTTTTAAGGAAATACTATTTAACCACAAAGCTTACAAAGAAGGTACAGAGAGCACAAAATACCATCATTTTTTAACCTTTCCACTGTTTCCATATATGAATGCAACTTGGTATAAAAACAAAAAAGGGCATTTAAATTTAAATGCCCTTTTTTATATATTTTAAAATTTACTTTTGAATATTAAGTAACACATTGTAAATTTTATCGAGTATTTTAATAGAACAATAATAGACACCAGATGCTTGATTATTGAGGTCTAATTTAATTTTGTTAGTACTTTCAGTTAATAAAATATTTTCACTATACACGATTTCACCTAAAATATTTCTCACAGTAATATTAGCATCTACTGACGCATTAGCATTTATTTTTAATATAAATTCTCCAGTACTAGGATTAGGATAAACAATAATATCATTATTTAATGTTAGTTCATCAATGCCAACATATGTCCCCATTGTAACACAAATAGCATTATTTTGCTCATATTCATCATTGGGTAGCATAGTTTCAGCACATAAAACATATTGAATAGTTGGTCCAATATATTCTTCAGAAAAAGTGAAATGTATTGTATCCCCAGGATTAATAGTTTCATTTATGATATCTTCTCTATCATTAGCATAATTCAATTGATATCTAATTGGTATATTAGACACTGCATTAGTTCCAAAGTTTTTAATTACAACTTTTACACTTAAAGGCTGCCCTACTAGAGTAGAATCAACAGGTGACAATATTTGAATTACTCCTACATCATAATTAGCAGGTAATGAATTTATATTAATGCATAGAGTATCATTATTATTTATTTGATCGATACTTAGACGAGTAAAAGCACACAACATATAATCTATATGCGGAGCCACAAAAGTATTATTAAATGTATAAGTAACTGTATCACCTGGATTTATAGAGCCATTATAAGTTTCTAATACAGCAGTATTAGAAGTATTTAATTTATATCCTACTGGTACATTTGTAACTGCATTACTACCCACATTAGCTATTTTAACAGTAACATGCTGAGCTGATCCTGTAGTAGTAGGAGAAGTTGGAGATATAATGTCTACTAATGCAACATTATTTGGTAAATTATCTGTAGTTATTTTGATATCATCGATAGCAAAACCATCATTATTAATAGCAGCATCAGAATAAAAACCAATCCTTAATCTCACATTTGCTTTATTAGATAACTCACTCATTTTTAGAAAAGCGGGCATCCATTTACCACTAGAACCAGAGAAAGCTTTTAACCCATTAGAAAGTGTAGAATTGTACCAATTATATCCATTTGGATCACTTATATTACCAAGAGTTTGCCAGGTTGTACCATTATTTAATGAATACTGAATGTAAGCACCATCATAGTTAGGCTCACTCTCTACCCAGTAATAAAATGATAGATAAGGATCGGTAACTGTAGCTAAATTTAATATTGGGAAATTTAAAAATCCTTGCGTGTTATCTGGATATGGTTCTGCTAATTTGGTCATCCATACATTTGGAGAAGAATGAGCTTCATCTATTATTGTGCCTTGTGGTTCTCCATGTTCCCATAGACCTGAATCATCACCTACAAGCTGTGTCGAACCATCCATATTATCTTCAAAAATTACTACAGAAGGCAATCCATAATAATCTTTACATTTAGAATTATTAAATGCAACATCATCTTGTAAAGCTTCTACAGTAAAACAAATAGTATTATTTTGATATGATACAGGTATATCACTAACATTTACAATTACAAAAGTATCAGGTAGTAATGTACCATTCCACTGTATGGTATCTACTATTAGTCCATTATGTTCAGAGATTATATTAAATGAGGTAATAGGATTTAGTCCAAAGTTATTTATTTTCAAAATTGCTTCTGCAGTAGTATTAACATATTGCATATAATCTATTTCTACATTAGTAATAGCAGCATCAAAATCAGATGGGGGCATTATATATGCCATATAATCTTCTGTTTCACCATAATTAAAAGTTGTACAAGGATCTGGTGGTGTAGTACCTCTCATCACTACTACCCTTACCCCTGTAAATCCTAATATAGCATCATCTGGCACAGAAATATCACCAGATATTGTTATGCTACTACCTGCTGGTACTAAACTTTCATATGCTATCTCATTAGGTACATCATATTGTCCGTTTTGATCCCAGTCTATAAATACTCTAACATAGCTATCATAATAATTAGTTCCACCATCACATACATCTATTTCTAAATCTAAATTTTGCCCTTGTGATAAAACTATAGGATTAATAGTTGTGAAATCAGTATATAATGCATTACTAAAAGTACTATAATTTTCGAAATTACCTATTTTCACTCTGCATATATCCATATAGTTTGGATAAATAGCTGTAGATGTACAATATGGTGCTAATTTATTGATAACAAATTTTGTTAATGTATCATTTAAATGAAATTCATCTGTACTTAAATCTGTATATGCTTTTAGTTTATGTGTACCTATAAAACTTAAATCTGCAGGTTGGCTAAATACATACGATACTGTATCATTAGCTGGTATATTACCACTAAATTGTTCTATAACAGTAACAGTGTCATTAAGTACATATGCTACATCAAAAGTTACATTATTTAGATCATCAGGTCTATAATTTTTAATTATTATCTTAACAGTTTCTGCATTAGAGAGCTCTATGCCAGTATCAGGTGGGAGGCTTATATCTGAAACACCAATATCTATAGTAGGAATATTTGCTACATTAACATAAACAGGTATAGTATCACTAGTACAGCCAGATATATTCATCCACAAGGTAGGTACATAAGATGCAAAGGTTCCACTAGTAGTAGGCATACCTGCATCAGAATAATTGTACAAACCTCTATTACCAGTAACAGTTGTCTGCACAAAATATGGATACTCAGAACTCCAGGTGCCATCGTAATTAAGCCATACTATCTGTAAATTATTAGAACCAGAATAATTAAATGGATGAGTTAAGCCTATTTTATGCAAACCACTACTATTAAATGTCACTGTACCATCATATACTAAACTCATAGTCGTAATATCAGGATAAGCAGTAGATATATGCGATGTTTCACTTATTTCTTTGAAATATATCTTTTGATTGTTCATAATATAGTTATTAGAACCACTAGCTACATATACACCTATAGAATCTATTAAACCACCACCATTTATCTCACTATTTAGATAAATCATACTCGAATAACTATAATTATAATAACCATATGCTGGTAAATAAGTAGAAGTAGTGCTACTATTTACGTTTCCTATAATTTTTTTAGCTGAACCAATAGCTGCTACATAATAAGTAGTAGTATCATAAAGTATAGGTGTAGTATAACTATTGCCAATATGTAATAAATTGTTACCATTAGGATCTGCAAACCAATATATAGGTATATTATCTTGTAATATAGCATTTAAAGTAGTAGAATAACCATAATTAATAGTTACAGGATCTACAACAGGATTAGCTGGATCTAATTTTAAAAATATATTTTCATTTATAGTATCATTAATGGGAACAGGAGAATAAGTATTATTGATTGGATAAATTTTAAAATTGACATTAGCTATACCATTAACAAAAGGTATTGCAATAGTAGACGGGAAAGTGAAAATGATAGAACCTTGAGGTAATATAGGTGTAGTGGTATATCCATCTATGGTTGTAGAACCATTTAAAATACATCTAATACCAACACCTGTAGGTATTGTGCTATTACCATTATTTTTTACTTTTACAGATACATTTACATTACTTGGTGTACACTCATTATTTATAGGATACAAAAGTTCTGATAATTCTAACTCGTAAGGTGGTACTACTACATAAGCTGTATCTGCAACTAAATCACTAGAACAATCAAAAACTGGTAACATAATATTAGGAACATAGGTAGCATAATTGCCCGGTGTTTGTGGGAAACTACCATCTTGATGTTTATATAAACCTCTATTACCCGAAACATCTGTAACTAAAAATTTAGGAAAAGGTGAAGAATATGAACCATCATAATTTAACCAAACTATTTGTAAATTATTATTTCCAGAATAGCTAAATGGATGCTGTAAAACTATTTTTTGCCACCCAGTACCATTGAAATTAATATCACCAACAAAAACCCTTTGCATACTATTAGTATCTGGCAAATTATATGAAGTGTGTTGATTATAAGTTACTTCTTTCATATAGATCTTTTGATTATTAACAATATAATCTGAAGGACCATCAGCTACATAAAATGCTATAGTATCTATATAACTGGCTCCACCTATTTCACTAGATAGATAAATCATGCTAGAATAATTATAATCATACAAACCATTAAAAGGAATTTCATAGGATGTACTAGTGCTATTCATATTTCCAATTATAGTATTATTAGAATTATAAGTTGCTGCATAATAAACAGTTGTATCAGTGAGAGGAGGAGTTACAAAATTATTACCTACATAAATTATATTATTACCTAATGAATCTGAACTCCAACCAATAGGGAAATTATCTTGAGAATTAGCAACCAGTGTAGCAGGAGAATTATATATTACAGTATCACTTTGAACAGTTGGTGGAATAGGTTTTTGTTTTAAAGTTATATTAGCTGTAATAGTATCATTAAAAGTAACCAATGAATAGATAGGTGCACTATGATATATTTTTAGATTAATTTCAGCTTTTTTATTAATGTAATTAACAAAAATAGGGGTAGAAAATGTAAAATCAAGATAACTGTTAGGTAATATTGGTTCAGTAGTGGTAGCATTTATAGTATTAGAGCCATTGTAGACACAAGATAAAGAAACACCAGCCGGTATCTGCATTGTACCATTATTTGTTAATCTAACAGAAATATTTACATTATTATCATAACAATTATCATTAAGTGGAACTAATATGTCAGAAATACCTAATTCATATGAAGGAGATATTACAAAAGCAGTATCTGGTACTAAATTGCTAGGACAATGTCTAATATTAAATTTAATATTAGGTATATAGCTATATAAAGTACCATCAGATAATGGTAAATAAGATGAATAAGTACTTAACCCTCTATTAGTATTAACTGGAGTAACTAAAAAAGTAACGTAATAGCTTTGAAAAGTACCACTATTACTTACCCACACTATTTGTAAATTATTTTCACCACTATAATAAAAAGGATTTTGTAATGCTATTTTTTGCCAACCTTCACCACTTAATAAAATTATACCATCAAATACTTTTGTCATATCAGTAGTATCAGGCATGCTAGTCGAAATATGTTCATTAAGTGAAGTTTCTTTTATGAAAATTTTTTGATTAGATAATGTGAAATCTGAATATACGTCTGTCAAGAAATAAGATAAAGTATCTATATATCCCCTTGCACCTATTTCTTCAGCTAAATAAATACTGCTACCAAAAGAATATTCATAGGTACCATTTACAGGTAAATCATAAGACGTAATTGATATATTAGTGTCTCCTACAAAATAGGAATTAGATATACCTAAAGATTTAATGTAATAAACAGTCGTATCGAAAAGCGGAGGAGTTATTAAAGTATCACCTATAGTCAGAAAATTATTAGCTAATTCATCCTCAAACCACATATGTATAAATCCTGGCTGTGGGTCGGCAGTTAAAACAGCTGGCAATCCATTAGCAGTTGTAAAATTATGTACTATAGGATCACTTGCTTGCTGAAAAACATTTTTATTAATTTCTAGAGTATCATTAAACACTGTCAGACTATATTGTGGTGCATTATGATATACTTTAATGTTTAGTGTAGCTTGATTATTAATAAAATTAATATTAATAGGAGTAGTAAAAGTATAATCTAATGAACTATGAGCTAATATAGGATCTGTAGTAGTACCTGATATAGTGGTACCATTTACAATGCATGTAAGATTTATACCAGCAGGTATAGATTGATCACCATCATTACGTAAACGTATACTTATATTGGTATTAGGGAAAGCACAATCTTTTGGGTATAAAATTTCTGAAATAGATAATTCATATGGTGTAGAATCTACAACATAAACTGTATCAGGAGTCAAAGAACTTTGACAGGTATTCCAAGAAATACGTAAATTAGGTAAATTATTATCTAACGAAGCATTGCTATACAAATCATTAACATTATTACTAGCATTAACTATTAATCTAGGATCTTCAAATGATGTAGCTTTAAAAATTGGATAATTACTACTAGAAAAACCATTATTATTTCTCCAAAAGATATGTAAATTTTGTCCTCCAGAATAATCAAATGGTACTTGTAATGGTATTTTCACCCATCCATAATTATTAATCTCTATATTTCCATTATATACCATTTGCATTTGTAATGTATCTGGTATTTCATATGATTCATAAGATGATAAATATGTCTCACTCATATATATTTTTTGGTTATAGAATATAGAATTAGACATATTATTTACATAAAAGCTAATTGTGTCTATTAGCCCTGATTGTCCAATTTCATTAGACAAATAAATCATTCCTGCATAGCTATAATTGTATTGTCCGTAAATAGGAGCATAATTTATTTCATCTTGGCTATTCATATCTCCAATGATAGCTTCTGGTTTTACAAATTTTGAAGCTACATAATAGACTGTGGTATCTTGTAAAATAGGAGTTGTATATTGATTGCCTATATGTAAAAGACTATTCCCTAATTGATCTGCATACCATAAAGCTATTGTACCATTAGGTGTATATGCGGTTAAGGTAGCACTAGTATCTACCAAGATTGTTTGAGAATATACAAGAGGTGGTTGTGGGGATAATCTACTTGTGAAATGGTAAACTACAGTATCATTGTAATAAATAACATCATTATTTAAACTTGTCCAAGCTGTTATAGTGAAATTAATATCATTTGTTGTAGCTGCGAAATTTTCTAATGTAGAGAATGTATGAGTAAATGTTTCACCTGGATTAACCGTATTATTATAAATTTCAGTAATTACTGTTGGAGAATTATTTACTGAATAGCTTATTGGTATATTAGATACAGGGGCAGAGCCCATATTTTTACCTTGTACAGTGATGTTCATTTCACCTAATCCACAATCAGTTACTGGCGATAAAACATTATCAAGTGATACATCATATGGAGCTACCATCTTTATATTAATATCATCTAAATATAAAGCATTAATATTGGCAGAGCTATTCATACCCCATCCAATGTAATAAATACCATTAGTAGGTACACTAAACCTAACTGTAGCCATCACATAATTAGTATTATTAATATTATTTATAGTATCAATATAGGTTAAATTATTAGGTGCAGGACTATTACCATATACTACATAAAAACTATGATTACTAGTAGTTGAACTGGCTTTATACCAATAAGTAATCTCATACAATTCGCTACTAGATAAATTAAAACATCTTGTGAAAAGCCAATCTTTATTATTATTAGAAGTGCCATTATTAAATTTAGCAGAATAAGAACCAGAATGAGCATTAGCAATATCATAATTTGGAAATTCCCAACTATAACCATCATTACCTAGATCTACATAACTCCATAAATTATATGGTTCATTAGGTTCAAAACTCATTGTATATGGTCCACTAGCAAAATTATGCCCATTAGAAATAATAGTCCTTATAGTATCATTGTCAAGATCTGCATCATTTAATATCGATACGAATAAAGTAAAATTATAATTCCCATTACTAGAAAAATCTGCAGGTACAGTGAAAGTACATAATAAAGTATCTAAAAATGCTAAATTACCTGTAAAAGTTTGTGTTACAGGTGTATTACCATTAATTATATATGTAGCTTGGAATGAAGTTACATTATTAGCTCCCAAATTAATTACTTTGAACTTTATATTTTCATTATTAGTTAATCCACAATTATCTATTTGAGGTGAAACTAATGAATAAAGTTTTAAATTACTAGGATATAATATTAATTCATCAGCACCAATACTAGGATTATCAGTATCTCGAGGGTCTCCATCAAAATCAGTTGTAATATTAGGTATTGGTGTACCTACACCATATAGACTAAATTCGTCAGTATGCAAATCTATAGGAGTAAAAAAGTTAGGATTTGTTACTATACTATGTTCATCTTGACCAGAAGCAGCTTGTAAACTTGCCAAAGTTAATCTATCTAAAAAGTTCATATATGCTAATACAGCCTGTGAACCATAAGCAAAGTAATCATTATAATCGATATAAGTGTATGCACTTACATTAGCTGAGCTATATAATGCATAAGATTTAGAGCTATTATTTGAGGTATTAATCATACTATTAGAAATAATATTATTTCTTAAATCTATATTAGTTGCATTTAAATTAACATAAATACCAGTAGTATATACAGGATTAGTATTAGAATAAGAGCCAAAGAGATTTATTGAATTGAAATAAATAGATACGCCACCCGTAGTTCCAGAAATAGTGATACCAGAGATTGTATTAACATTTGCATCACCTTTACCTCCTATATCACTAATCATATTATTAGCAATAATAGTATTAGTATTATTATTAGTATTACTTAAATATATACCTTGTCCAGCATAAGAACCAGTTCCATTATACCAAATAGAATGAATATTATTATTTTTAATTTCTACATTAACATTTTCACCTAATGAATAAATACCTTTTGGTGAATTATTAATTGTTTTAATATTAAAAATATGATTATTATTGATTTTAACATTTTCATTATATAACAAATATACTCCTGTATAACTAATCAATTTATTTTGAATATTAGATCCAATAGTATTATTAGTAATAAAAATTCTTGTATTAGGATTATCTGATGTCCCCCAACTATATATGCCATAATATGCTTTTTGAATATTAACATTAGTAATGACAATGCTATCATTACCTTTGCCCTGAGTTGATGATGTAGTTCCACCTATAAATATTCCTTTTGCGTCAGAACTATTATGACCACTTTCTATATTTACATTTTTTATTGTAATACTCTTGGAGGCAATATTATCTGTACTCGAAACTAATATAGGAGCTACAGATCCACTAGATTTTGAATGTTTTACAGTTAATAGAATAGAACCTGTACCATCAGAGCCGTCTAATATAACATTGTGAGTTGCTAAAAATCTTATTGTATAATCAGAAGTATCAGATTTTAAAGTAACGTATGTGCCTACATGTGGTTTAATAGTTAATGTATTAATAGGAGATAAATTAGGTAAAGTAGGGATAGTTATAGAAGAATTAATAAGAGTATCCATAATTTCTAAAATCACTGGTCCTGCTAATCCACATTCACTAATAGCATCAAAAGCATCATTAAAATTATTAAAATTACTACCACCTGTAGCTTGTGAACTATTAATAGTATATGTACCTGCATAGCCAGCATTACAGCAATTTAAAACAACTTTAGCAGTATCATCATAGGTATATTCATCAGTAAAACCATTAGGATTTTGTGTCCAAGCTTTTATTAATACCTCTCCAGCAGAGAAACTAATACCAGTTGCAAAAGTTACTGTAGTTTCTTGATCTGTAAGTAAAGAACCTGTCCAGTAATAATCAGGCTGTTGCACTCCATTTATACTATATTTAATAGTAAAATTTGTCAAAGTATCTGTACCATAATTTTTAATAATACCTTTAATATTATACTGATTACTAGAATATACTACTCCAGAAGGTTCAATAATAGATATAAATTGTATATCATTAGTATGAATAGGTAATTCAAAAACAATTTTAATATCTGGTCTTGTACTTTGAATATTACCTGGGCCTGGTATAGGAGGAAAAGCATTATCATCATATGCAGTCAAACATGTGTTAGTTCTATTGTGGCCATAGAAAGACCAATTCATAGAATTATAAGTATTTTGTTTATTAACCCAGACAATATATAAACTATTATTTCCAGTGTAATTATAAGGATTTGACATTTCTATATCGTGCCATCCAGAGCCATTCCAAGTATAAGAAAATGGACCCTTTGTTCTAGTAAGGATGGCAGTATCGATTAATTGATTAGAAGTGAAAGAATTATAAGGAAGCTCACCCATATATACATATTGGTGATTCATTGTTACATTAGGAGCAGGAGTATTTATTAAAAAAGATATTTTTTTAATAGGACCATGAAAATTTATCTCATCACTTCTAAATAGCATACCACCATAACTATATTTATATCCTGCGTGTAGCGGCAAACCATTCATCATATTATAATAAGTTTCGCTGATAGTAATAGTATGTAATAAAAGTCTTTTAGTAAAAAACCAATTAGTTATTTGTCCTTGATTATGGGCACTAGTATTATCAATAGCTTTTATATAATAATCTATACGTCCATTATAAGTCTGTGCGGGTATTACACCTTCAAAAACATTGTTTATAGTGTTTATCATTTGTACACTATCTAATGGGCCATTATTTCGTCGCCATAACAAACGCACCTGAGATATACCGGTCTCATCTGTTACCTCAGCTTTTATAGTGTATGGACCAGGATTATTGGTTAAAGTATCTTGATAAATGGGTGTTAATAAAGTTATTGATGGAGGATTAAGTTCTACTGAAGAAGCTAAAACTTTGATTTTATCCAAATACCAACCTGCAGAACTACCAGCACCATTACCATTTTGATCTTTTAGTCTAAACCTTACTCTAACATCAGATTTATTAGCTGCTATACTACTAATATCAAACATTTCAGTTTTCCACCAAGCATTTGTTGGTGTAGCACCAGGAGTGAGCGGTTGCCAATCATTAATATAACTAAGTGATGAAAAAGCATAATTATTCATCAATGTGCCATCACTTAAATAACTACTTGAATTTAAAGTAATCCACGTAGCACCACCATCTACACTAATCTGAACATTTGCTGTATCAACATATTCTATCTTGCAAATATGATCAAATACTAATCTCACATATACATAACCACTAGTAGAAAATGAATTTGTGGTTAAATAAGCTGTCTGATTAACACCAGGAGCATTATGATAGCTATGACTACCATCTGTATATAAATTAGTTGCCACAGTCCAACTGGGATTACCTGATGAGCTAACTTTATAAGGTTGAGTTTCGAAATTTTCAAAAAAAACATCTACTTGTCCAAAGCTGATCACTGACAATAATAACATTGCTAAAAATAAAAAATACTTTTTCATAATTATCATTTTTTTTTAATTTTAATGCAATTTTACAAAGTTTTTTAAATACAAAAAAATTTTTTTAATTTTTTTGTCTGAAATATTAAGATTTTATAGAAAAAGAGAGTGGATGACTGGGGAGAGTGGATGACGAGGAGACTGGGGAGACTGGATGACTAGGAGACTGGGAGATGGGATGACTGGATGACAAGGAAATATCAACAAATATGGAATAATTTTCATATATAAGATTTATTTCTTATATAAACTATTATTCAAAAATATTCATTAATTTTACCTAGTAAAAATTTATAAATGAAAATCCACTACCACTCTGACCATCTCGGCTCCGCCTCCTTCGTAACTGATATAGGTGGCTATGTAATGCAGCATTTGCAATATCTCCCCTACGGCGAGCTCTTCATCTCCCAGCGAAACTCTGAAAAGTTTGATAGTAGGTATAAATTCACCGCCAAAGAATTAGACAACGAGACCAGCTACACATATTTCGGAGCGAGGTACTATGATAGCGAGCTGAGTGGGTGGCTGAGCATAGATCCGATGAGCGATAAAAGGAGTTGGGTGAGTCCTTATTCATATTGCCAGTGGAATCCATTAATTTTAGTAGATCCGAGCGGGATGCTAGATGACTGGTATCGTGATGATGAGACTGGTGCTACATTTTGGCACGAAGGAAGTGAGAATTTTATAGAAAAAGATGGGGTAAGATATAGAAATATTGGAGAGACGCATAGCTCTTATAGTAATGGTAAAAGAATTGATTATAAGCAAAATAATGTTGTGAATATTGTTGATGTGGATCCTAATTTAAATTTAGAAGGTGGACAATATATTCCCCAACAATTTACAACAGATAATGGACAGAAAGTAAATGTAGATTTTAGTTATATTACAAAGGATGGTAATAATGCGTACAATGCTATCAGTATTGAGGCTGTTTCTCAATTTATAATGGGAATAAATGAAGCAAATAATACAGGATCAGATATAAATAAAATAGGAATTTCTGCAACAACAAATGGTGAGCATTCATCTTCTAGCAGACATTATATTGGAAAAGCGATTGATATTTGTACTATTAATAATCAACAAGTTGGAGAATCTATTGAAACCTGTAATTTACAAAATGCTATGAATAACATAAATAAAATTAGAGAAAACTTTGGTCCATGTATAAAAACAAAAAATGGTAAAGATTGGTATGTACCAGGACATAATAATCATATACATATATCAGTAAATTAAAATAATGAGTTTATGAAACAATTATTAATAATATTACTTTTGATTTCAAATAATTCATTTATTAAAATTGATGGTAATTTTTTAGCAGGCTTTGATAATTATATTTTCTTTTCACATTGCCAAGAATGTATAGATGAGTATCCTATTTATGATATTTTATTTTTTGACTTTAAAAATAAAAAAATTGATACATTTGCTCGAAATATTATGTTCTTTGATTTTGAAAAAATTGATAATAATAATTTTTTATTTACTGATGGACAAAAGATATATAAAGTTAATGTAAATAATAAAAGTAAAGAATTAATTTATAATAATAGCAATAGTAATAATGTAATTTGTGATATTGTTTTTTTAAATAATGAGATATTAGTTTTTAAAACATATTATAATGTTATAGATAATAAAATTTTGATAGATAAATTAAAAAATGATACAACTATTTATATAAATAGTGTCCATTTTAGCGAATTCGAATATCATGGTTTAATTACAGTCTTGCATAAAGAGAACATTTATTTTACTTCTGGACAAAATTTATATTTATTGGACCAAAATAATAATTTAACATATTTAGATAGTAATGTATACGAACTATTTAAGCATTATGATACAATAATTTATGGTAAGTACAATAATAAATATGAATATAAACTCTTAAATTTAAAAAATAAAAAAATTGATGAATTTTTATTTCCAAATGATTTCAATAAAATAGATTGGAGAAATAAAAACTTATTAAACATCAACAATAGATTATTTTATTTTCAGAATGACAAAATATTTACTTTATCAAATGATAAATGGGTTGAAATAAATGAAATAAAAGTATACGAAAATAAAAATTTTAAAGTATTAATTAATAATTTAAAAGAAACAATTATAGAATTTTAAAATAGATACTCGTGTTAGTCCCATTTAGTAATTGACTTAATAATCTAATTTTATGGAATAGTGATGATGATCAAATGCAAAACATCAGATATAAATTTGATAATTGAGATAATATACTAAATAAAAAAATGGTGCCCAAAAAACTAATAATGGTATAGAAGGTTTATATTTTTATTTTTATAAATATGATTAATTTCATAAATTAATATTTGCTATTAAAATATTTTAATATATGAATGCGAAAGCTTACATGATAGATTAAATGAACCATACAAAGCATAAGACATGTTTGATAAATAAATATAAAATCGTTTTATAAATGAAATATCCACAATACTAAAAATAAAAGCCAACCGTGAATAAAAATTTTCCCTTAAATTTGTTAATAATTCAAAAAAATTTCTATAGAGATGAAAAAATTATTTATAATTTTTTTTATATTGATAACAAAATATGGTTTTTCTCAAAATGTAGATAGTGTAATTATCGAAATGATTATAAATAATAAAAAAATTACTGATTACGAGAATATCATAATTAATGTTTTTTGTAATGATACTATATATTTTAATATTCAGAATATTGATAGTATTTTTTTATTACCAAAGTGTATTAATAGAACAGCAGAAATTCAATACAAAAATTTTAATTTTAATACTGATAAATTAGAAGATATTGCTTCAAAAATATTTATAAAAATAAAAAAATTATCATTGTTTGAAAAAAGATATATTAAAAAGGGTTTTGGATTTAAAAGTAAATACTATATTTCAATTAAAAAATCGCAAATGTCTGAACATGTTTTATTTTATTAAATGCTTAAAAAATATAAAAAAATGAAAAGAATATTATTTTATTTTACATTATTAAATTTTTCTATTAGTATATTTGCTCAAAAAAAGAATTGTGATAGTATATGTGAAGATGCAATTTTAATTAAAACAGATGATTATGAAGGAGTAATATTAGGTCCTAAATGTTTTAATTATAAATCAATTATAATTTTAGAAAATGGAGATACTATATCTGGTCCACCACCATCTGAAAATATGTGGAAGCCAACTATAAAAGATATAGAATATGCTGAAAAATTAATTAGAAAATATGTAACTAAAAAGTCCAAACGTATGTTGGAAGGTGGTCAAGGGTATGAAAGATATCCAATAATATATCAAAATTTTGACAAATATGTACGTCAATATTATGGAATTTATAACGAAAAAGGTGAAAAAATATTAAATGTAGATTTCATTTGGAGAGAGTATGCTTATAAAATGGAATGGAAATGTGTTCATTTAATGATATCGGATGGAGGTAGCTATTTTTGGCAAATAAGTGTAAATATGAAAAAGAAAAAATGTTTTAATTATAGTGTAAATGGAATTGGATAACCA
>Ga0116172_10002829_pt1 | contig 14834 bp, 12 predicted proteins | sample AD_UKC083_MetaG_FD_89799 | JGI IMG/M metagenome (GOLD analysis project Ga0116172, IMG submission 89799) | Active sludge microbial communities of municipal wastewater-treating anaerobic digesters from USA - AD_UKC083_MetaG | ecosystem: Engineered > Bioreactor > Anaerobic > Digestate | place: USA...
ACTGGCATCAGGCTCATCCCTCGAACAGGCAGCGCAGAACTCTATTGATCAGCTTCAGATGACCCTCCAGGAAAACAAGAAAATAGTTGTAAACGGGATGCCGGCACTGGCTACAGTTTGCAAACAAACATCAACGGATCAATCCTCTGGCCAGCAGCAGACACTTCAGATACTGTCTTATTTTATTGATTATAACAACACTTACTTCGTATTTCACGGCGTGTCCGCTGCCGCTAATTTCAACACGTTCTTCAGGACCTTTGAAACAACAATGGCTAATTTTTCAAAACTCACCGATCAGTCCAGGATAAACGTAAACCCCAAAAAGGTTATCATTAAGAAAGTTCAGCGTGCAGGAACAATGGCAAGTGTACTGACATATTTCGGGATACCCCAGGCAATGCTGGAAGAAGTGGCATTACTGAATAACATCGAACTGACGGCCCAGGTGCCTGTAGGAAAACTGATAAAGATAATAGGTGAATAAGCAATAAGGGAAACTGGTCGGAATCTGCCTTCCGGTTGTTTTTTTGAATACGCCAGCCGGCATTTCTTAAGATTTGAGTTCGGGTAAACTACCGGCGAACCAAATCAATTTTAACTATAATATTCCAATATAAGTTGTAATTTTATTTAAGCAAACCCAAATCTCATTTATATGATATATAATAAGTTTGGAAGGGATAACATTCCTCCCGGTTGGAATAAATACTTCAGATATTTAAGGTATTTCATTACAGGTATTCTTCTCGTCATTTTTTTCTGGCTGACATTTTTCCAGGTTAGGCCGGAAGAGGTAGGTGTGATTACACGTTTCGGGAAATATATCAGGAAGGAAGAACCTGGTCTGCAGCCAAGATACCTGTTCTGGAACGGGTGTACAAAGTTGCTGTTGAAAGACAACAGAAAGAGGAATTCGGATTTCGTACTATCAGTACCGGAATAAAGTCAGAATACACTAAGGTAGGAACTACGGAAGAATCGTTAATGCTTACGGGCGATCTTAACCTGGCCGATGTTGAATGGGTTGTGCAATACAGAATTGACGATCCCTATCTTTACCTTTTCAAGGTACGCGACCCAATCACCACACTCAGGGATATTTCGGAAGCCTGTATGCGGCAGATAGTCGGCGATCGTACCGTCAATGAAGTGCTGACTGTGGGAAGAGCCGAAATAGCAGCCAGTGTACAGCTGGAAATACAAAACCTATGCACGGAATATTCTCTCGGGATAAAGATAGAACAGGTAGTTCTGCAGGATATAAATCCTCCCGATCTGGTCAAGGACGCCTTCAATGCAGTAAATCAGGCGCAGCAGGAAAAGGAAACCCTTATAAACCAGGCAAGGTCGGAGTACAATAAGATCATACCAAGAGCCAGGGGGCAGGCAGAAGAAACAATACAGAAGGCAGAAGGCTATGCCACCGAAAGGGTGAACAACGCTCTTGGTGAAGCAGTGCGTTTCAATGCATTATACAGAGAGTATATTAAGGCACCGGAAGTAACAATGCGCAGAATGTATCTTGAAACAATGGAAAAAGTACTCCCCAGGCTGGGACAAAAGATCATAACCGATGAAGAGGGCAATAATGTTTTACCCCTCCTCCAGATGCAAATGAAAAATAAATAATTCCCTGATCATGAAAAATCTGAAAATATTAATCTCCTTACTGATATTTCTTGCATTGTTGATATTAATACTGGAGACTGTTTACAAAGTAAGTGAAACTGAGCAGGTTGTAATCACGCAATTCGGGAAACCGGTTGGTGAAGCTAAAATTACGCCGGGGTTGAAGCTGAAAATGCCATTCATCCAAAAAACAAATTTCTTTGAAAAAAGATTTATGGAGTGGAATGGCGACCCAAATCAACTTCCCACAAAAGATAAAAAGTTTATTTTCGTCGATACTTATGCACGATGGCAGATAACAGATCCTCTCCAGTTTTTTAAAAGACTAACAGATGAAAGAGGAGCGCAGTCACGCCTGGCAGACATTCTCGACGGTGAAACCCGCGATTATATTGCAAATCATGATCTTGAAGAAGTTGTCAGATCAACTAACAGAATTCCGGTTCCGTCAGGATCTATAGGCGAGGAGGTGGGTGATACACTTTCAAATATTCAGGAGGGAAGGCTTAAAATACAGGAGATGATACTGGAATCTTCCAATATGAAAGCCAGTGATCTTGGTATAGTTATTCTCGATGTGAGGTTGAAACATATCAATTATGTTGAAGAAGTTCAGACCCAGGTATATGAAAGGATGAAGAGTGAACGATTCCGTATAGCCGAAAAATTCAGGTCTGAAGGTCAGGGAGAAGCATCAAGGATCAATGGAGAGAAAGAAAGAGATCTTAAGACGATCCAGTCGGAGGCTTACAGAAAAGCTGAAGAAATAATCGGACAAGCCGATGCAAGAGCTACAGCTATTTATGCCGGTGCGTATGATCAGTCTGCCTCGGCGAGAAAACTGTACAGCTTCATGAAATCCATGGAAACCTTTGAAAAGACATTTGATTCTACAACAACTGTCATTCTTTCCACAAAAAGCGAGCTGTACAAATATCTAATAAACATCAATTAAGAAGCTTGTCAATTTTTTCCCGAGAGAATTCATCGGAATATTCCGCGTCAGGGATTTGAAGTTTCCAGGGCTTTAGAGAATCCCACCGGCTGGCACCATGAATTATTGCCGTCATAGATGGCGGTTATAAGATGTGTGATCAGCCCGTTTTCAATTAAAAGCTGAGGTCTTTCCCTGCGGGTGCATCGGAGGATATCACCATCATCGTAAACCAGGTCATGATCATAGAACACAACAGGGTCAGACTTTTTCCAGGTAAAACCGCAGTCATCCGAATGCAAACTAACGCCCCAGCGATCCATCCCGCTTATCTCTCCCGCATTATCTTCGCAGATCATATATATGCGGTCCTTAACCCGGTATAGATAGAAATCCTCAATCCTGCCGGCGGGCCATACGTTATCATTGACCATCGTGAAAGGACCCCGGTATGAGTCTGATTCAGTAAGGAAAACCCTTAGTTCGTGATCACGATACATCAGCATTATTTTTTCATTGTACTGTAAAATTGCCGGATTGTTCGATTCGGCTTCAATCAGGGGTTTGTCTGACCGTACCCATGGCCCATCAATGTCCCTTGAAACTGCATATCCGATTCTTCTCAAAAGTGCTCCGGTTTCGGGAAGCCTGGTAGAGAAATCACTTCCAATATAAAAGAGGACATACTCGTCATCTATTTTGTGTATAGTGGGATTATGAGCCATATTTGAATCCCAGAAGGCGCTGTCGCGTTCGCCTATGACAACCTCCCGGAATTCATAGGGTCCGGTTGGAACAATTGAAGTTGCCCTGATAATCTCGGAATTCTCCCTGTAGTTCTCAGGAAACATTTTGTCTTTTATCCATCTTGATGCAAACATGTGGTAAACAGAATCAACTTTTATCACGGAACCTCCCCATACCCAATAACCATCCATACTTAATCCACTCTTTTTTGGCACAGGCTCATAGGAAATATCAGCTTTATGGCAGTCTGTGAAAAAGGTAATGATAATCAGCAATACAGATATCAGAGCAGTTGAAGTGTATTTAACAGCATACAAAAACTTCTTCATATCAGGTATTTTCAATCCGATAATATAGTTCAAGGCAAAACGGAATACTTTTCCATTAAGTTAATTAAAAATTGTCTAACCTGGCATCGCCGGCGGATATTCAGCTCCTGAAATAAATACATATAGGTAGTTTTCAACCCATTGAAACAGGGGATTGTTAATACTGCGCTTCTTCGGAAAAACTTTGCTTATTTTTTGCTCTTGTAATTTTCAAGCAATGTGATGCCTGGGTAACCCAGCCCGGCAAGTTCGGGGAAATACTTTATAGTTTGCTCACGGTTGAAGAATCCGGTTACTATAACGTGATAGTAATCCCATTGCTGGACTATCTCAACTGGAAGGCCAAGTTTTTCGGTAATCCTTTTCTGTGCGCGCAGGGCCTTGTTTTTACTGTGGAATATCGCGACCTGCAAAGCTACTGTAGGCACCACCTCAGTTGTTTCTTCCGCGATAACTATTTCGGGCTCTTTTGCCATGGGCCTGAATGCTGTGTCAGACTGGATGATCAGAGGTTTTTCTTCAGAAACAGCTGTTTTAGGTTCCAATTCAGCCGGTTCTTTAATCCTGGCAGGAGCAGCTTCACGAATTTTGGCAGTCATCAGCCAGTATTCCTTTATTCCGAGCAGGTCAAGCGCAGGGACGAACTTCTGCATTTCTTCAATATTATCAAATCCTGTTATGCGCACTTTATAGAAACCATCCTCTTCAACAACTTCAACCTCCCTGTCAATTAGTTTTAATACTTTGTCTGTCATGGCCAGTGCATTTGATTTCTGCCGGAATGCCCCTATCTGAATAGCCCTGTCGGGGATAAATACATAATCAATTCTTTCACCATATCTTTCCCTTATCATAGCCAGGGAATCATCGCGGGTTACAAGTAGTCTCTGCTGTTCCTTTGCCAGAAGCCTTATTATCCATAGCTCCTTGAATCCAAGGGCATTAAGTTTGGCAACGTTCTCGTCGACTTCTGCACGGGTAGGAAGATCAAGTATCCTTACCCTGTAATAATCACCCGCAATGGTTATTTCAACTTTCTTTCCAAGATTCCTCTCAAGATTTCTTCTGAACCTTTCGGCAAGCGGTCTTGACTTAAAGGAGCCTATTTGAATTGCCCAGCTGTCTTCAGTTATTGTATAAAGCTCTTCAGTAAGTTCATGAAGGATCATATATGAAGTATCTTTCCGGATTTCAGGTTCAGCCGGCACCCCGGAAATTTCGGGAACTGTATCTACAGTCAGCTTATCAAGAAGGAAATCCAGCCCGTCAACTATATCGCCGTCAATACCGGAAGTTATTCTGAATTTCAATGATTCAGGCAGGGGGACCATCCCCAGCTTTCGCATTTGATCAGTATCGGGTTTCACCACGTATTCTCCAGGGCTAAGGCCAAGGTAACTGTAATATCCGTCCGTTTCAGTAAGTGTTCTTCCTGCCAGTTTATTGTCAGGCGTATAGAATCCGACTATTATCCTGCCTATGCCCCGTACAACGCCATCCTGATTCAATGAAACCGTTCCGGTTGCCTCTCCTGCCACAGTTACAGGTATTTCGATGGTCTTCAATATGTTTGGATCTACTATTACACTGAGCGTATTAAACGGCAGTCGCCATGATATGTTTTCGAAACTGCTCTGGTCAAGTTCAATGAAATATTTAGTGTATGGTTCGAGTCCAAAAATACGAATTGTTGTATCGCGATCGCTCTTTTTAATCCTTCCTCCGCTGGTTCTCAGATTCAATCCCGGCGCTTTTGGTTCTCCATTATCTTTGATTCCATTGCCATTGAGATCAATAAACGGAGTTACAGTTATGCCTCCCCTTCCGACATTGGTACGGTTATCTGTACCCAGATATTTTGTTTTATGGTCGTTAATAATGCTTCCCCGGGCATATTCAACAAATGATGTTTTCTTGTTCGACTGCCTGACTGATAAACCTGTCTGTGCAAAGGAAAAGTCATAACGGAGCCCGAGTTCTCCCATCCTGAGATCATTCTGGAAATTCTGCTCGTACGACATATTGAAATATGCATGGTTAAAGAGCCTCTTTTCAACCCTTACCTTGGCAGTGAGCATTTCATTGAAAGTATAGGAATACTGAGCCTGAGGCATCAGCATAAAACCTGCGGGAAGTCTTAGTGCCAAAGAAAGGTTACTGTAGACATACGGATCGGCATTTTTCAGCAGAAGTGCATAGGTTGTAAGATTTGTGTTTATTCCGAAAAGGGAGCCCGACAGCATCCATTCTCCAGTGGTGTATTTTGATGAATGGGGAAGAATAATCTGGTATATGGAGGCTCTCTGGTATGTTCTGAATTTCCCGATCATGAGAGGAACAGACAATGTAGCTTTTCGTTCCTCAAGGTAGTTATAGAATATTGCCTTCTGGTCCTTGTCGTATAGGGTATAGTTGAGATCGAGTTGCAGGTTCGACGGCATACGGTAGGTAAGGGTTCCCTTACTTCTTACGCCATGGACATATTCACCTGTTAGCAGAAGGTTATTTGTGACTCTGACCGAGGCGTTCAGATATGGCATAAAAGGCTGGCTGGAGAGGGAAGACAGATATTCCACCCCTCCTCCCAGGGTCAGGTTTTTTGTCAGGCCGTAACCTAAAGCAGCACGGCCGAATTTACTTGCAAGGGTATCTTCAACAATACCTCCGCTTACTCTGTATTCGAATGTGTTCTCAGGCAAGAAATTAAAGGGAATGGTAATGTTTTGCTCCCGTGACCGCTCTTCACCCCACGGACCGTAAAACTTTAGCATTACCATAGAATTCCCGTATACCAGAGGAACTTCAAAAGTAAAAAATCCCGAAGCATCAGCTTTTACGTAGTCGACCAGAACATTGTTAACATACAGTTCAACTATCCATCCCGGGTCGGTCCTGTCGCTCAGGGTGTATGTTCCGTATGATCGCCTGTATGTTGTGGGTGTATTTGTCAGCTGAATGCCCACAACAGGGTTGAACAGCGAAGATATGGACTGGGTCGCTATTTTACCAGCCATTACCTGCCGCAGCGGAGCAAAATCGTTATTAACATACCTCCAATGGTAATACTGCTGTTTTTCATTGAAGGGATCGTTACTGTCGTAATACAATGATGCTGTTGCCTCGCCTCCGGCAACAATAGCTCCCAGTGAAAGATTAACCCTTGTATCAGAAGCTTGTTCTGTCTCCTGGGTTGAAGTTACCGACCAGTCGGCCATTCCGAACCTGAACAATGGCCGTGTTTGCCCGATGATTGTATCAGCCTGAGGTTCTCCTTTAAGCCTTGACAGGTTCTTCCGCATCTCTTCAAGGCGCATCTCACGTATCAGTGGTAATTCAAGCCTGCTCTTAACGAGTACTGAAAGGCTTCGGAAATTGAAAACGCATTCAAGCCCGAAAACTCTCCCATAGACGGTGGACTTTATATAAAGGTTTGATTCTGATTTTATTATATCACCAGGGTCGAGATTGAATATCTTATCCTGGAACTCTATCAGGTTATCGGTTCGGCTAATTCTATACACTGCTTCCGGATTAATAAAGAAACCCGTGACCAATTCAAGATCCGTTGATGGTATATTTTTAATTTTCAGCAGATTAAAAAGATCAGTGACCGGAAGGTACAATTCATCGTTTCTTATTGCTGCATCTATTTCGCTACCCAGGTATCGGGGTATTTCCAGGAACACGGAAATCTCATCGTATTCCGGCAGATCCTGTGAATTCAAACCGAACGGGATGATCCAGGCAAGGAAGGTAAGAGTTATAAAGAGACGACCCGGACGTGATGCAGACATACATCCTGACTTTTTTAATACGGAGTATGCTGGTTTTTCTTTCATTATTGAGGTCGACTATCATTTATGCATCATACAATCATTGCTGCATAAATATTATTTCAAACTGACCGCTGTAATTTCCGGTTGGATTTGCAGTTAAGTTACCTACTGAAAGTTTGCCGCCTATATACAGTTCGATTGGTTCACTGAATCTTGAAGTTGCAACTATAGGTGACAAAGGGCTGGATGGGCCTGCATCGAGCCTCATTGCTCCCCCTCCTCCGTCTCTGGTAAGATATACAACAGGTTCAATGGAGAATGTTATCACTGTTCCCGGATGAGCCCTGATCTCAATCAGTGCCTGGAAATACGGATATCCGGCCAAATTGAGAGGCACAACATCTCCCGTTACTGAGCGTATACCCGAAGTATTAACAGTAATGCTGCCACCGGTACTGCCGATATAGAAAGCTCCAAAACCCAGTGTCTGAATCACATCTAACCTGATAGGACGCGGGGGATGAGGGGGATGTACCTGTGATTTTATTCCCGGAAAACCGGAAAAGAGTATTAATACCGTCAATATCATAATTAACCGGTCGGGGTATGATCTTATTTTTCTGAAGGATGTCATCTGTTTTGAATGAAGATCTTTTTAGAATTTCTGTATGATCCGGATGTTAGAGTAACTATGTAAATACCATTGGCAAGATTGGCGCTGAATATATAATGACCGTCACCATAAATATTCTCCAACATGACTTTTTGTCCAGTCATATTGTATACATCAAGTCTTCCGCGATTATTGAGATTCAGATTAATATCTGCTATTATTGTCCCGCGTGAGAAATATACATGCCAGGGTTCAATTTCGGGATCGGTCTTCGGAATATTCGTAGCAGTAGAAGATAAATTCAGGAAGAACCTGTTCAAATATTCGTCTTCACTCAGGAATACCCTGTATTTTTTATTTCCATTAAGTTCGTAACCTTTTCCTGTGGCTGCGTCAAAGATGCTTATCTTCATTTCTGCAAAGTCTTTAACCGCTTCCCTGATGAAGAAAACCACGTATCCATCCCTGTTCACTCTTAATCCAAGAGGAACCTGTACCGAATCATCATATATTAATGGAATGGAATTGATAGAGAGTTTTTTATTATCAGGATCTATGGAAAAAATGCTTACAGCATCATAATCGGTGTTCATAAGTTTAAGTGCGTCCAACTGACTGTCGAAATTAACTGAAGCTTTTTCATCGAAATATGTTACCAGAAAATCTTCTCGTCCATACCCATCATCAAAAGAGGCACCCAATCGAATCAATGATTTTTCATTTTTCTTCTCCCCCTTTACAAAAGAATGGGCAAGATCCGTAACTCTCACGGCATTATCTGTTTCCAGAATACCGTTTACCGGATAAGCACCATCAGATACATGTACAAAAAAACCCTGCATTGAAGGGATAATATTAGTAGCCAGACCATCTTCACTTGAGATCCCGTTTACATAACTGCTGTAGAATCCGCCATATTCATCTGTGGCACTGGCACTGAAAAAGTAAATAGCATCGTCTATATTGATTTTAGTCCATCCTGAATCGGCATCCCAGTCTATTGGAGAAGGATAGGGATTTCCAACAAGATTGAAACCCTCAGTGAAGGGATTATTATTATTGCTAAGATAAACTGAAACTGGCCCGTTGTTCACCACTCCGGCCACATCGACAGTATTTGGTGCAGAGGAAGATCCAAAATGGACAGCATAACCATTCATCGGTACCAGTGAATTTGTTCTTTCATTATAGCTTATCCATCCTGAAACAGGAGTTCCTGATACATACCTGTTTTCATCAAATCTGTAGAAAGCAGGGAAAAGGGCATCAAGGTCCATATTGTCGGAGAATTCATTCACAGTGGCTGCCTGAAAAGGAGAACTGAAATACTTATATCCAAAACCTGAAGGAAGATAGCGTTGCATGGTCATGTTCCCTGTAATTTCTGCGGTTCCGCTTCCGTCAATGAGAGCCGTTCCCGAAGGGGTGGATAATAGTATAAGATTATCACTTGTGTTAAGAGGACCATTGCACAAAACTTTTCCATTTACTGAAAGTAGCTGTTCATTTAATGTGATTCCGTTTGCCCGGTATGTTGTAAGGTTATTAATCTCAGGGCTGGAAGTGAATGTTCCTTGTGGAATTGTGAAAGAAGCTCCTGTCGTATCGGCTGGACTTCCAAATACAATATCTGTTTCTGGGGTTGTTGATATGGTTCCTGCAGTGCGTAAGATCGGAGCATCTGAGGTATTAAACGTCAATATATTTGTGCCAATATTGAATTCCCCCAAGGAAAGAATAAGGGAGCCATTGATTTTTACCGGTCTTGTTAGATTAACGCCTGAGGAGTTGTTTATTACAAGATTATTAACAGATTCAGGCAAGCCATTTCCTGTTGATTGTGATAATGTTCCGCTATAAATATAGTTTGCCCAGTTGTTAAATAAACGTGTTGCTGCCTGAATATTGCCGCTGGCATCAGAATGAGTTATGCCATCCGGGGAGGTTATAATTAATTCAGCAAGACCATTGATTATAAAGCTGCCGGCGCCAGTCACATTACCCGGACTGCATTCAAGTGTGCCGTTCACAGTTAAATCATAAGCCGATCCGTCATTTACATTAATATCGGAGTTAAGTAACAGGCGGCCTCCTGTATCAATTATTATCTGATCTGCTGAAACCGTTTCCGTGACTGTTACAAAATGGGAAGAACGGATAATTATATATCCTGCGGAATATGTCGGTGTTGATGTCGCATTTACCCATTCTGTTCCACTGAAGGTTTCCCAGGTTGCGACCTGATTCCAATTGCCTGACTGCCTGGTCCTGTAACTGGCCACAGGCAATTCTCCTATCTGGAAATCACCAAAGGAGGAAAGACCGACAGCCTGAGTGCTTGTTGGTGAAAGAGTTCCCGTTGAGGGATAAATCCATGCAGGAAGATTGTAGTTTCCAATATAGAAGTAGTTATAATCAGCTCCTGCGTCAATATCTCCGGGAACATAATTAAATGTTGCATTATAGGAAATGTATCCAGCGACACCTGAATTTGAAAGGGTCCAATAACGATTTACAGTAACACCTGCATTAAAGGTTGAAGAACCCAGGTTGGGATGATCACCATTAGTTGTTTTTGCTGTAATGCTTCCTTCAGTATTGATCGTGCCGCTGAATGTCAGTGTGACCGGGGCATACACCGTAGCATCTCCGATCTCAAATGTCTTTGAAAGAGTTCCTGTGGCAACACCTTTGCGAAGTAAACCGTTTACATACCTGCCAGTACCAGCTCCTGTAACTTCAGCCTGTGAAGACAGGATAAGAGTGTTTGCCAATGTATTAATCCTGCCGTTTATAAAAACCAGTTTTTTATCAATGGTACGGTTGCTGTTTAGTGTAACCCCTGAATTATTATCAATAACTATACCCCCGGAGCCAGTGAATACTGAAGGGAATTCAACGCCTGTTATCTGTGCTGCAGATCCCTTATACTGCAGCGTCGACTGGATATCAAACAGCGGGGTCGTTCCCGTGGCACTGGCAGTTCCTTCTATCGAAAGAGTATCATTTACAGTGACCCCGGTAAGTGTCTTGGAACCGCTGCCTGACAATGTCAGATTATTATAAGCAGTTCCCAGTACTACCTGAGCGCCCGACAGGATGTAATTGACCAGAGAAGACGATCCGTTAAGATTAATTGAATTTGTTCCCGTGCCCGAAAGTGCAAAGGACGATAGTTTACCTTTCAGAAGAAGATTACCCGCCTGAGAACCTGTTTCCATTGAGAAGGTTGAGATATTTCCGGCATCAGAGTTAACAGTTGTTATTTGACCTTCAAGGTAAACAGTGCCGCTCTCAAGATTAAACACACCGTTCCTCAGATTTGATGTTCCGCCAACGTAGCTGTTAATTGTGATGTTATTCTTCTTGTTTCCTTTTAATATTATGTTCAGGTTGGCTATCCTCGAGGTAAAAGTATGTGTGTAAACAGATGAAGAAGCATTAGCCGGAGGAGGATTATGAGCAGTACCAACTTCAATACTGATACATACGAGTGTTCCTGTACCGGTTAGGAAACATTCGGAATTACCGTTGGTCTGTTTATAAAGAATGACACTGTTTTTTAATGTTAAAGTTCCGGGATTATTTATAGTTAATGTTGCACTTGCTCCTGTAAATGTTACATAAGAACACTCATAATTTGAGGATACAGTTACTGTGTGTCCATTTTCAATGAAAACATCATCATTTTTTGCCGGGACGCTTGCTCCGGGGCTTCCGCCCGAGGTTGTTGACCAGGTGGCGGTTGAGTTCCAGTTTCCTGATGCAACAGAATAACGTTCGGCTCCGGACAGTGAAATCCAGAAAAATGATAAGGCCACTGTCAGGATAAAGATCTTGCAGTCAGGTTCGAGTCTTATCATGCTTAAGATATATTAATGCAGGAGGTGCACCATAAAATTCTCGGTTCAGGGGATTATCAGTTCTGCTTCAGCGTATGTGGCAGGTTTGATATCTGACGGTGCTGAGAATGTAATATGCAATTTACCTGACGTAAAATCCACTTCCTGTACTTTGTTCAGACTGAACTGTAATTTCCTCCGGCTGTTGGGTGTGTAGATGGCAATTCCATTTGCCACGCCCACACGCGTTGAGACACCCTGGGGTGAAATATGATCTACTTTGAGGTCTCCGTAAACTGACATGTTGCCTGTCCGGTTAAATATCAGGCTTAATTTCGGGGAATCCCCGGCATAATCCAGCGCTACGTCTGTTATCGTTATTGAGGTATTTGATTCACCCACCCTTACTATAGCCGGAATTGTAATCCCGAAGACAGGAACGAGTTTTACGGAAATGGATGATGTGTCTTTTATTATATCTTCTTCGCCTAGAGGTTTCTTTTCAGGCAAAGCCCTAAAATACATGTGTGAACGGTATTCCCCCGGTGTCATTTCACCCTGTCTGATTAACTGGAGTTTCACAAGCTGTGACTCATTTGGGCCCAGGGTAACCGAACGTGGGAAGAACCTGATGAACCGATCAGCAAACCTCTGTCCGGGATCAGGTTCTGTTATAGTCTCAAAACTGCCATCTTCATTCATCCTTATCTGGACCATAGATATGGCATAAGTAGCTGTATCATTCCCGATGTTTGCCAGGTTAAGGTCCATCGATCTCCTTGAACCTTCAAAGACCACTCTTTTCGGGGTAATAAGCAAATTGCCCTGTGCTTTCAGGGTAACCGGGCTGAGGAGGCTTGTTAAAACAAACCCTGCTAATAAAGCAAAACAGTACTTTGATATGCTGTTGATTATAGTGTAATTATCAGATAATGTTGGTTTATTGATTTCCATGGCAAAACTCCCCCTAATTAAAGTCAAAAGTTACTGTATATGTACCGGTATAGACTCCAACAGGATTATCATACAGGTTGCCTACATTCAGAGTAGCTCCGATGTACACAGTCTGAAATCCTCCGTTGAGCATTCCGGATCCTGGCCCCGGTGCCGGAGATGAAACCCAGTCTTCCACAAACATAGTCCTTGCAGAATTCATGTGAGTGAGGATGACCGGGCTGTCGGGCAAAGTGATTGAATAGGCAACATCAACATCGCCGGATACGTAAAAACTGGCTGCATTGTGTGTGCCCGGTCCTTTGTAAACGCTTCCAAGAACGGAAACGGTGCTTTCAGGAGTAAGAATGATCTTGCCTCCTTCCGGACCCGGAGAAAATTTGCCGAAATTCAGCTGGGTTGTCTCAGATGCGGTAAAAACAGGTATCACTTCAGCGACCACATGCCCTGTAGCACTGACCGATGAAGTTACCTGGGCATACGAGGTGAAACCCAATGCCTGAAATAAGAGAACCAGACTTATGAATATTTTATCTAGCCTACTTGACATCAGATTCTAACAGGATGTTTTTCCCTGCTTCACTAATTGTAGTTGATTGTTTCTGTTAGCTCAGATGTATTTGTATAATTTCCGGGGACCTGTGCAGCGCCTACAGTCAAAACACCTCCTACTGATATTGTTTGTTCTCCGTTTACATCCAACTCTCCGTTATTGCCTGCTGCAGGATTGCTTTGAAAGTTATTCACAGTCATGGTATTTCCAGCGAGTGTGGCGTGCGTAATTGTAAGAGATGCCGGTGAAATGGCAATTGAATAAGTTAATCCGGCTGTCCCTGTAACATCGAAAGTCGCAGCTCTACCTACATTGCTGGTACTCACAGCAGTTCCAGTTGATGTACGGGTACCGTCTGGTGCAATTGTAACTGTTCCTGCAGTTCCAGTAACTATGGTTCCAAAATCCAGAGGCCCTGTATTTGTAATTGTTAATCCACTTACAATAGTGGCTGAAGTAAGAGCAGTAGCCGATACCTGCCCAAAAGTTGCAGTACTGAAGGCAAGCATAGCCACACCAAGAGTCAGAAATTTTGCGATTTTTTTCATTTTATCAATTTTAATTAAAATGAGTTTTAGTATATTTATTTAATATTTGTAACTTAAACTTGCGATCTGTATTATTATTGCTCTGATTATGCTGGAAATAAATTATTTTTTTAATTGACAAAAATAACCTATAAGCCAGCAACGCACAGTCAGTTGTCTTACAACATATTGACTATCCGTGTCAAGTTATTAACATCGAGAAAAGGAAATCGTTTTTAGCTGCAGTTTAGTGAGATTCCGTGATCACCGGCAAGTCATTTTACCATCTGACTCAGGCTTTTCAGGCTTGTCATTATTCGAGTATCTGTCCACCGGCAATCAGCTTTTCTCTGATATCATCGTAAGTGAAATCGTGTATATCTTTTCCCTGCACTACGGCCAGTGAAGCAACTGTCCCGGCACTTTGCCCGAGAATCATGAAAACGGGCTCCATTCTTCTGCCCAGAACATCATTTTTAGTCATTACATATTCACCGATCATCCTGCGCGCTTCCCTGGCCTCTGTTGCCATATTCGGACCGCTCCTGCCATTTCCATGCTTCCGGCTTTTGGTAATGCTGGTAAATTAGCTGGTAGAATTCCCTGGCAATCCCGCCTATTATTTCTTTATTGCCGGTATCTGTAAAACCCAAACCTGAAGAGGAAAGGCCGCCAAGATGAATATCAGGGGATACCACAATGGCTGAAAGGCCCATTTTTGAAAACTGTACTGCTGCACTTACAGCTGCTGACGTGCCTCCGTATATTATCACATCAGCTTTATATGATTCTGCTTCAGGTCGATCCTGACAATCCGTTATTACCAGAATTGTTAAAATTATCAGGCAGATGGTATTTTTCATCTTTTACGCAGGTCCCAAGTGCCTTCAGGGAAAACATATATGATGTCTGGTTTATTCTTATATC
>Ga0116172_10002831_pt1 | contig 14821 bp, 11 predicted proteins | sample AD_UKC083_MetaG_FD_89799 | JGI IMG/M metagenome (GOLD analysis project Ga0116172, IMG submission 89799) | Active sludge microbial communities of municipal wastewater-treating anaerobic digesters from USA - AD_UKC083_MetaG | ecosystem: Engineered > Bioreactor > Anaerobic > Digestate | place: USA...
AAACACACGGATTTTGCGTGACTTTGGTATGCCAGGAGTCGAAAGAGATGGAAAAGAATTTGATTTCAGTAAATTCAAAAAGTCAACCCCACAAGAATTAATTCAACACGGTGTTTTGCCTGATATTAAGGGGCTTTATAATGCAGCAGAAAGATTGATTGATGGTGTAATTATATCTCATCCTCATCAAGACCATTACGGTTTAAGTAATTTCATTGATAAAAATGTAAAGCATTTTTTGGGCGAAGCAACACATAAAATAATTGACCTGAATAGTATATTTACGCCACAGAAAATAATTATTCATAATGCTAACTACTTTGAAAAAGGAAAGGTTTTTCACATTGGAGACTTTTCAATTACCCCTTATTGGGCTGACCATTCGGCTTTTGATTCTTATTCATTTTTAGTTGAAGCCAATGGAAAAAGATTATTTTATTCGGGCGATTTTCGTGCACACGGAAGAAAAGAAAAAGCTTTTAAATGGTTTACGCATAATGCCCCTCAAAATGTAGATTATTTGCTACTTGAAGGCACTACCATTGGAAGAGAAAGCAAACCGTTTAAAACAGAAACAGAAATTGAGAATGAGTTAGTCGAAGTTTTTAAAGAGCAAAATAAAATCAATTTGATTTACACATCAGGTCAAAATATTGATAGAATTGTCTCCATTTTTAAGGCTTGTATAAGAACCAATAAAATTTTAGTCGTAGATGTGTATGTTGCAACGATTTTGAAAGAATTATCAAAATTTGCTAAAATCCCTTTCCCTTCAAAAGAGTTCGAAAATTTGAAAGTAATGTTTCCTTATCACACAAGCAGACGGTTGAAAAAAGAAGGACACGAACAGATTTTGTATCAATTCAAAAATTACAAAATTACTAAAGAAGAAATTAGCAAACAGGCTGACAAAATTGTAATGATTGTACGACCATCAATGCAAATAGATTTAGAAAACACACATAAAATTGAAGGTGGAAACCTCATATATTCAATGTGGGAAGGATATTTGAAAAAATCAGATACAAAGAAATTTGTTGACTATTTAACAAGCCACAATTTCACTATACATAACATTCATACAAGCGGACACGCAGACACAGAAACATTAAAAAAGATGGTTGAAGCAATAAAACCAAAGAATATTGTTCCAATTCATACTTTTAGCGGAAGTGAATATGAAAAGACTTTTACAACACCAATAGTTGAAATGAACGATGGAGAAACGAAAGAAGTATAAAGTAATAACAACAGCACATAACTAAGCTACTTCAGGTCGGATTTGTAATCTGCCTCCGTGTGCGACATTAGTTATATTGCGTGTTAGCAAAAGTTTTTTCTTTCAGTTCTTGTAATCTTTTTTCAATTGTTGTGATTATTTCTTCTTTATTGGATTTTCCCTCAATATTTTCTGGCTTTCCAAAACACAAGGTAGAAGTGAAAGGCAATATTAAACCATCACCTTTTGGTAATGCTTTCCCCATTCCATACATAAAAACAGGCACAAACTTCACTAATGGACGTTCAAGTAAAACTAAAGCAATGCCTTTCTTTAAAGGTTGCATAACTTCAGGGTTACCTCTTGTACCTTCAGGGAAAATTATTAAAGAGTGTCCTTTGTCGAGTTCCTTTATCATTTGCCTTATCGGATTCTCACCCCCTTTTTCAGTCGCAGTTATTCGTTTAACTAAAAGAGTATTTATAAAATAATTACTTAACTTTTCTTGCAATTTGGTTTTCCCAAAATAGTCCATTGCTGCAACTGGCTTAACTTTATGAATTATTTTACGCGGTAAAGATGCCATAACAGCCATTGTATCTAAATGGCTATTGTGATTAGCTATTATAACAAACTGTTTCTCAGTGAGAAGAAAATTAGGGTTTTCGAATTTAACCCCAATAATAACTCTTAAAAAGGTTCTAATAATTACATTATACACAATTTGTAGTATAACCTTTTTCATTAGTACGCTATATAATAAACTAAATGAAAAAATACTGGAGCTGTGTACATAAGTGAATCTATTCTATCTAAAACACCTCCATGCCCTGGTATTAAATTCCCAGAATCTTTTACACCAATATCTCTTTTTATCGATGACATCACTACATCTCCAATAAAGCCTGTGAAAGCAATCATAAAACTTACGAATACTAATTCATATCCATTTAGTGGCGTTAAAAAACCTAGGCAATATCCAATAATAGTTGTGCTAATAACTCCTCCGATAAACCCTTCCCATGTTTTATTGGGACTAATCTTAGGAATAATTTTCTTTTTCCCAAACAGTTTACCCCATACAAATTGCATTACATCGTTAATTTCTGTCATGAAAACAACAAACAAAAGTAAGCCTCTACCTCCCGAATTAAAGTTTGGCAATTCAGGTAATGATAATAAATATGCGAGGTGGCTAATACCAAAAACTGTAAGCATGAGTAACCATTGCAAAGAAGCCATTGATTTTATTATTCCATCAGTTTCGCCTTTTAAAACAAATCTAAATGGCAATAATAAAAACATAACAACTGGAATGAAAATTATAAAAGCACCATACCAGCCAATAAATGCTAAATAATATTGAATTGGTATTGATAAAAATGCCCAAAATATTGCTCTTCTATCTGACTCTCGAAATCCCATTAATGAGTAAAGTTCGCGAAATGCTACAAATGAAAGAAATGCAATCGCAACATATGATATTTTTGCGTTTACAATTGTCGCGAAAATAAATATACTCGCCATTATCCACCAAGATTTAGTTCTTGCTTTTAATTCTTGTAATTTAGCATCAGGTTTTAAAAGCCCAATTACATAAAATAACAAAGAAGCAAAAACTAATATTCCAATGATAATTGCTACAACAATTAACAATTCATTTTTCTGAAAATAATCAATCCTAAATATCTTTTCCATAATCTAATGCTCTTTTAATTCGTGTTATTGTACTTATAACCAAAAGTAAATTAATCAACATAAAAATATAAAATGTATAATTCGAGAAGTTAATTCCAATAAAGCTAATAATACCATAAATCCCTATAATAAGAGCTCTGTCACTTTTGCCCATAGGTCCATCGTATCTGCGTATATTAGATATAACTTTCCCCATAAAACCAGAAAACTCATTAATAATTCCAAGGCATAAAAAAATAACGATAAGATATATGTGCTCAGATTCAAACTTTAGAAGAGGGAAAAATATTAAAATATCAGATATTACATCCCCAATTTCATTTAGCACTTCACCTATTTTAGATTGTTGATTATAGGTTCTTGCCATCATTCCGTCTAAAGCATTAAGAGCCATTCGTATAAACAAACCAATAGGTAATGCAAGAAAGAAATATGTATTAAAATCAGCAAACCAGAAAAATATTCCAATACATAGCGATAATAAAATGGAAGAAATTGTTATCTGATTTGCACTTATATTCCATTTATGTAGAAGCTTTAGAATAGGGCTAAGTGCATTCTGAAATTTTGGTTTTATTTTATAAACTGAAATCATATGTCTATTTTTAATTTTTTTTTGCTAACGTTAGCAGTATGAAAAGTTGCCAATAGCGAGCGATTTCCTATCAATTTACACAAAAGTTAAAGCGAGCTACAACCTTTGAATAACCTATTTTCTCGACAATTTTTTATACCGCGTGTTAGCTGGTGTTTTTATTTCAATTTTAGATATTTAATCCGTTTAGTTTTAAAATCAGACTCTACTAAATTATTTGATTTAGTCAAATAATTAAGCTCATTTTCAACATCTCCTTTATTCTTATACACTAAACTCAAATTATAAAAAGTATCTGCTGTTATTCTTCCTGTAAGCTCTTTTAATAATAAATCCTCGGCTTCATCATTTTTATTCTGCCTAATCAATGATAAAGCAAGATTATTAATATCAATCGAATTTGAATTTGAATATACTGTTAGAACATTTCGAAAACAAATCTCTGCCAATTTAAATTTTTTTTGTTTATAGTATTTTAGTCCTAAATTTTGTAATCTACCATAGGTCAGATCTGGAGAATAATAAACCACATATTTTTCTCCATTGTATCTTAAAATACTAAATTTCCAAATCGGATTTGTTTTTTCTCCATCGTAGTAAATCACCAATAATTGTGGATAGTTATTAAATCTCTCAAGCCAAGAATAGCTATGTTCCCGGAAAGTTCCAATAATTTTTAGTTCATTATTTTTAACTTCATAAAATTCTTCAATAATGTTTGCACCACCATCATAATATTTCAAAATATACTCACATATCCCATCATTGTTTAAATCCACTGATATTACATTGTCTTTATAAAATTTAAAATCGGTTTGGTATTCCCATGATTTCACCTTATCAAGTAAGTCGGATATATATGTTGAAGCACTATCACAATGATTATAATTTAATTCGATTTTGGGTGGAACAATCATTATTGATTCTTGTCCCTTCACAATAATACTACTAATTATAATCAAATTCAGTACTACAGATAATCTTTTCATTTTATTGTGATTTCTCTAATGTGTCTGTTTCGCTCCTAAAATAACTGCTAACATCAGTCTGTCTAAAAAAACCTCCGTGTAGTTTAATTTTTGCTCAAATGTAAGACGTTTTAACGAACTTTCAAAATATACTAGAGATTTTTGCCTACCATGCTTGGGGTGAGCGTAGTGTTGTTGTTCCAAACGAGGGGTATGGGGAGTAATCCTTGTTTCCATTTTACACCTTTTTGAGTAAAATTATGTCAGGACAAGCCACCTATCAATATAACAAAATCACCCATTTCAACCTTTATAAGGGCTAAAATGGGTGATAATTTTGCAACGCACTGATAATCAGCTATTTTTCGCGGAGAGGGAGGGATTCGAACCCCCGGTACCTCGCAGTACAACGGTTTTCAAGACCGCCGCAATCGACCACTCTGCCACCTCTCCTTATCTTGCTTTAGCAAAAGTTGTGCAAATGTAATTGCTTTTTTTTTCTCTTGCAAATTTTTATATTGATTTTTATAAAAAACTACAGCTATTGCTCCATTACAACAAATAAACTACCTTTGTATCGTAATAAAGCAAGCACATGTATGATTTATCCTGCTCATTTTGAGACAAAAATTGGATTTGATAGCATTCGAGCCATTCTAAAACACCATTGCATTAGTCCGCTTGGCGAAGAAAAAGTGGATGAAATGACATTTTCGGATTCGCTTGCTACTATTGATACACGCTTAAGCCAAACAAACGAGCTGTTAACCTTACTCAACGAACACGATTCGTTTCCAACAGATGCGTATGTGGATATTCGTCCAGCCTTATCGCGTATTCGTATAGAAGGTACGTATTTGCTCGAAAACGAATTGTTCGATTTATACCGATCGCTGCTTACCATACAACATATTGTACAATTTATCGAACAAAAAGATGCCAAACGTTTTGAACAATTACACCTCTTAGCAAAAGATGTGTTATTATTCCCTCCTATTACAAAACACATTGACACGATTTTATCAAAATTTGGGAAAATTAAGGACAGTGCTTCGCCCGAATTAGCCTCTATTAGGCGTTCTAAATCGCAACTTTCGGGCACTATCTCACGTTTATTACAACAAATTATTCGCAAAGGGCAAACAGATGGATACATTGACAACGAAGTAACGCCTGCTGTTCGCGAAGGGCGACTAGTAATACCCGTTTCTCCTTCGTACAAACGCAAAATTAATGGGATTATACACGACGAATCTGCCAGTGGAAAAACCATTTTTATTGAACCTGCCGAAGTCGTGGAAACAAATAATCAAATTCGCGAATTGGAGCTGCAAGAAAAACGCGAAATTACCCGCATCTTGGTGCAATGTGCCAATTTTATTCGTCCAATGTTACCCGATTTACTTCATTCGTATCATTTTTTAGGCACCATTGATTTTATTCGCTCCAAAGCACTGCTAGCCATTCAGCTACAAGCGACAAAACCTGTTATCGAAAACAACCCGCACATTGATTGGCAGGATACGTTTCATCCCTTGCTTTACTTATCACTTCGCAAACAAGGGAAAGCGATTGTTCCACTAAGTATCAAACTAAACGACCAAGAACGTATTTTGGTCATTTCTGGACCCAATGCAGGCGGCAAATCGGTATGTTTAAAAACAGTAGGTCTTATTCAATATATGATGCAATGTGGCTTACTAGTGCCGATGAAAGAATCAAGCACTATGGGTATCTTTCAGCGAATATTTATTGATATTGGCGATGAACAAAGTATTGAAAACGATTTAAGTACATACAGTTCGCATTTAACGAATATGAAGTTTTTTGCCAAACACTGCCAAGAAGCTACTCTGCTACTCATCGACGAATTTGGCACAGGTACTGAACCGCTTATTGGAGGTGCAATAGCGGAGGCTACCTTACACGTATTTAACCAACAAAAAGCTTTTGGTGTCATTACTACCCATTATACGAATTTAAAACACTTTGCCACCGAAAACGAAGGCGTTGTAAACGGTGCAATGCTCTACGATAGGCACCTTATGCAACCATTATTTCAATTGGAAATAGGTAATCCTGGAAGTTCCTTTGCCATCGAAATTGCACGTAAAATTGGCTTGCCCGAACATATTATTGCAGACGCTACGCTCAAAGTGGGGGCTGAACACATTGATTTTGACAAAAACCTGCAAGATATAGCTCGTGACAAGCGTTATTGGGAGAATAAACGTCAACAAATACGCCTGAAAGAGAAAAAACTAGAAGAAACAACAGAACAACTTCGCAAGGAGCTTGAACAAGTTACCAAACAGCGTAAACAAGTACTGAAAGACGCTAAAAATGAAGCATCGTTGCTTTTACAACAAGCCAATGCGTCTATCGAAAATACCATTCGTAGTATTAAGCAATCACAAGCAGATAAAGAAAAAACTGCCATTGCTCGAAAAAAGCTCGAAGAATACAAACAATCCATCAACGACACACAGCAACAGGACGTTTTAGAACAACGACTTAGTGCCATCAAACCACTAAAAGCGAACAAAGAAAAAAGCGAACAGACTGAAAACAAAACACTACATGTAGGGGATGCAGTACGCATTATCAACAAAGAAACAACTGGCACAATCGTAAGTATCCATCAAAAAACAGCCATCATCGCCATTGGTCAATTAAAATCGACTATTAAACTCGATCAACTTGAACGCATAAGCAATAAGCAACAAAAACAACTACAACGCCATATTAGCTATATCAGCCAACGTACTCAAGATGAGATGAGAGAGCGGAAACTACAATTTAAACAAGAAATTGATGTGCGTGGCAAACGAGCAGAGGAGGCTCTACAAATTATCCGCTACTACATTGACGATGCTTTTATTGTAAATACCAGCAGGGTACGTATATTGCATGGCACAGGAACCGGAGCCTTACGCGAAGTTATTCGTCAATACCTATCAAGCATACCGGGAATAACACGTATTAGCGATGAGCACATACAACTAGGAGGATCGGGCATTACTGTGGTAGATTTTGAGTAATGCTATTTCAAAAAAAAAAGCCTACAAATAAGAAATAAAAAAAGGGAACAGAATCTGTTCCCTTTTATCAGTATACGTGAAATAGTATTATTTCAATGTTACTACTTGAGCAGCACCGTTAGCAAGCTTCACGATATATGCACCAGCAGCTAAGCTACCATTTTGAGCAGTTACGTCAACACCTGCAAGGTTGATGATAGAGAAATCAGCATCAGCAGAAATTGTTCCGTTTGCAGCTACTACAGCAGCATCAAATGTAGATTGGATACCTGTAGAACCTGGACAAGTAGTTTCAGCACCTGTACTATCAAAACATTTGCTAGCTTTAAATGATCCAACAGCATCTGAATCAACAATTTTAGTATCTCCATCTAAAATTTGGATACTAAGACCATTAGTTACATCAACTTGAGAGAAAGAATATGAAAACCAGTTGTTTCCTTCAGCAGTCATTTCAGGTCTTGCAATAAAAGGCATAGTAGGTCCATCAATATCTCCGCCCCACCACCATATTGTAGGTGTTACTGTAGAAATTTGAATTTTGAAAGTTAAATCTGCTCTTTCTACTTGTACACCTGGGTCATATACTATTGCCCATTTTTCAACGATATCACCTTCTGGTACCCATGTGCGATCAGCAACCTCTGTTCCTGATGCAGTTTTTTCAACATACATCCAGTTTGGACCACTGCAATATTTATACAAAGATGTTTCAGTTGCATCGGCAATTGTAATAGTATAGGTAGTTTCAGTTACCTTTGTCATTTTTTCATGTGACCAACCATTAAAATCTCCTGCAATATAACACTCATTTGTACCAGCAGGTACAGTAACATTGTAAGTAACGGCACTTACCAAACTAACAGTAGCAAATAGAGCTACTAAAGAAAGTAAAATCTTTTTCATTGTTGTAAAATTTTTAATTAATAAATAGTTAAAGAATAAAAGAATAAATATAATTAGGTTTTAAATTATATGTACATTAACACTTACCATTTGGGAACCTCATCGTATTGTGTAGAGAACCCTACAAATTTCAATTTACGGTTATTTTGTTGTGGCTCGCTTGCCGTTTTATCTGCTTTGGTATAATATTTGTATTCCACCTGCTCGTCAGCACCTATTTTTACAGGAGGTACATGATAAATCCATGTATTATTACCTATATCAGTCATCAAACTATGTCCCCAGTTATTAAAATTACCAGAAACATACACTTCTTTAGTTCCTTTTGGCACAGATACATTCAATGTCATATCTCCCCAATACTCAACCACATCGTGTACTTTTGTTTTGCCTCCTAATGGGCGGTGTCCCATACGAAATTCAGCTTGATCTACTCTTGAACCATACACATACAAATATTGTAAATCCTCTGGCACATCCTTGATAACACCGACAAATGTAGTAGCATCTTTTCTTGTTAACTTATATTTTTCATCAGCATGTTTCCAAAAGTTGGGTGTTCCTTCTGGTCCAAATGTTCCAGCCACGTATACACTTTTTGTTCCTTCAGGTACTTTTACCTCAAAAGAAACAGTTCCAGTAAATTTTTCTACAGGTTTTCTTTCTCCTCTTATGGCTACATACTTGTCTGTAGATTGAAATTTCTCATTTTTCAAAATCACAAAAATACCAGAAACTCTAGAAACTTCATCATCCGTTAAATTAAAAAATGTTTTGATATTTGATATAATATAATACAATTTTCCATCATCCTCTTTTACCCATTTAAAATTAGGCAAACTCGTTTTACTCCATTCAGCTTTTTGTTTTACCCACTCCCCATTGTCATCAAACTCTAAACACGTATAAATAAAAACATCTTGTGATAGCATCCAACTTTGATTTGGAAGAGGCTCGTAGACAAGAGTGATTGAGTTATTTACTGTCGGATTCGACGGTATCGTCGTTAATTCGCCAGGTGCAGCATTCACGCTCCAAACCATGGCTATCATGCTTAAAAGAATAATTAAAACTTTCTTCATATCATTAATTTTTTAAGGTGTTTTTCTTTTCAACAAAAAGACGTTTCAAATATACAACTTTTTTTGTTATTAACTCTATTTTCACACTTTTTTTTACTCAAAAAAAAGATTTTTTACATTTTATGGATGTTTTTATCCCTATAGCAAAAAAAATTAGGTAGTAAATTAATTTACTACCCAATTGCATTTACTAAAAAAATTAGTGTTATTTAACTGAATCCATGTGTGCAATTAAATCTAACACTTTGTTAGAATAACCCCACTCATTGTCATACCAGCTAACTAATTTCACAAAGTTACCATTAAGAGCAATACCTGCACCTGCATCAAAAATTGAAGTACGAGAGTCGGTAGTAAAGTCAGTAGAAACTACTGAGTCTTCAGTATACCCTAAAATACCTTTCAATTCATTTTCAGAAGCTTTTTTGATAGTAGCTTTAATTTCGTCGTACGAAGCAGCTTTTTCTAAACGTACAGTTAAGTCAACTACAGAAACGTCAGCTGTTGGTACACGGAAAGCCATACCTGTAAGTTTACCATTCAATGATGGGATAACTTTACCTACTGCTTTTGCAGCACCTGTAGAAGATGGGATAATATTACCTAAGATTGAACGACCACCTCTCCAATCTTTAGCAGAAGGAGCATCAACTGTTTTTCGAGTATTAGTAGCAGCGTGTACAGTTGTCATCAAACCTTCTACAATACCAAAATTATCATTAATAACTTTAGCCAAAGGAGCCAAACAGTTAGTAGTACAAGATGCATTTGATACGATATCCATATCAGCTTTGTATGCATCTAAGTTAACACCACATACGAACATAGGAGCATCATTCGAAGGAGCAGAGATAACTACTTTTTTAGCACCACCTGCTAAGTGAGCTTTTGCTTTGTCGATAGTAGTGAAAACACCTGTTGATTCAACAACATAATCAGCACCAGCAGCACCCCAAGCAATAGCAGCAGGATCTTTTTCGGCATAGAATTTTACTTCTTTACCGTTTACGATTAACTTACCATCTTTATTTTCAGCTGTACCTTTAAATTTACCGTGTACAGTATCATACTGCAACATATAAACTAAATAGTCAAGATCCAAAAATGGGTCATTTACTGCAACAACTTGAATGTCGTTTCTTTCTTGAGCTGCACGGAACACTAAACGTCCGATACGGCCAAATCCATTAATACCTACTTTAATCATTTTTTCTTATTTATAAATTAAGTTATTTTTTTAAACCATGCAAAATTACTTTTTTTTTATTACTAACCAAAGAATTGTTTGTTTTTTTTCAAAAAAAATAGAGATTTGTTAACCCATATTTGGTTTATTAATAAATGCTATTAGGCTTGTAAACAAGTAACTGCAATTTTGTGGAAAACTATTTTCCTAATTTTCTTTTGAGGCTCATTATTATCTGTATTTTTGCACTCTAATTAAAAACAACAATAATATGTATACATGGTTTGAGTGTAAAGTGCGCTATGAGAAAATAGTAGAAGGAAAAACTAAAAAAGTAACAGAACCTTATTTAATTGAAGCTTTTTCGTACACAGAAGCGGAAGCTCGCGTAATGCAAGAATTATCGCCATATATAAGTGGAGATTATTCAATCACAAACATTAAACGTGCCAAAATCGCAGAACTTTTTCCAAACGATTTGGGCGACAGATGGTATACGTGTAAAATTAATATCATTTTGCTTGATGAAAGTAGAGGTATAGAAAAGAAAGTAGCTAATTACATATTGGTACAAGCCTCTGCCGTGTTAGATGCTTGGCAAAAATTAGAAATAGGCATGAAAGGCACCTTATCTGATTATGTGGTTGTATCGATAGGAGAGAGTCCAATAATTGATATTTTCCCGTATAAAAAAGAGGAAATGAAACAAGTAATTAGTTCGACGAATGTATCAATAGAAGAATAAGATAACTATACAATAGTAATAAAAATAGTCCTCGATATAACATCGAGGACTATTTTTATTTAATAATTTTTTTCGTAGTATCGAATAAACGATTCATTGACTAAACGTTTACCTCCTTGTGTAGGATAATCTCCAGAAAAATACCAATTACCTGTATGATTCGGACATGATTTCAACAAGCCCTCTAAACTTTGGTATACCAATTCCACTGGGCATTGCACATCTTCGGGTTTGAGTAATTCTACAATTTTTTCAGAAACTTGTTCTGCTGTAAAAGGGGCATATATTTGCTTAACGTAATTCTCTATTTCTTCCTTATGCTGATTTTCTTGTTGCTTACATTTTTTGTACACATCATCAATGACGTATTGCATGTTATTGTCTTTGAGCAATGCAATCGCTGCACGAAAAGCTACAAACTCGTCCATATTCGACATGTCTATACCATAAAAATCAGGATAACGAACTTGTGGTGATGAGGATACAATTACAATCTTTTTTGGTTGCAATCGTGCTAGGATTTTAATGATACTTTGTTTAAGGGTAGTACCACGCACAATACTATCATCAATAACGACTAAATTATCTTGGTTGGGCACAATGCTACCATACGTAACATCGTACACGTGAGCAGCTAACTCATTGCGACTATTGCCTTCGGAAATAAACGTACGCAACTTGATATCTTTTATTGCTACTTTTTCTGAACGAATAGACATGGATAATATTTCATCTAACATTTCAGAAGTCAACCGTCGTCCGTACTGACGAATTTGTTGATTTTTAATATCATTCAAACGTTCGTTAAGACATTGAATCATTCCATAAAAAGCAACCTCAGAAGTGTTGGGAATAAATGAAAAAACAGTATTTTTTAAATCATTATCAATACTTTTAAGAATACCTGGCACTACATTTTCACCCAACGCTTTGCGTTCGTTGTAAATATCACAATCGCTACCACGCGAAAAATAAATACGTTCGAACGAACATGCTTGTTTGATTTTGGGTTGCAATATTTGCACTAGTCGCAAGTTTCCTGCTTTATCGAGGATCATTGCTTCTCCTGGGTTTAGTTCCTTTACCTGACTTGCCGTAAGATTTAATGCTGTTTGTATTACAGGTCTTTCAGAGGCGGTAACTACAATTTCCTCATCAGCATAATAGAAGGCGGGGCGAATTCCCCATGGATCCCGAAGCACAAAACTTTCGCCACTTCCTGTTAAACCACACATAACATATCCACCATCCCACAGCCAAGAAGATGACTGTAAAACATTTTCAATCTTAATATCTTCTTCAATAGCATATGTTATATCAGTACCTCTTTTACCCTCTTCTTTGGCTAAGGCGTATACACGTTCTACTTCACGATCAAGGCGATGCCCAATTTGCTCCAATAGAATAAACGCATCGGCATATTTACGCGGATGTTGCCCTTTTTTAGATATGTAATTAAAAATTTCATCTACATTGGTCAAGTTAAAATTACCACAAATAGCTAAATTTTTTGCTCTGTAATTATCCCTTCTCATAAAAGGATGTACATACGAAAGTCCAGCTTTACCCGTGGTACTATAACGGAGGTGCCCCATATATAATTCGCCAGCAAAAGGCACAAACTGACGAGCATATTCTACATCATCAATATCGCCATTGGCAACTTCCCTAATTTGCTTATGCATATCAGCAAATATCTTGCTTATTGCACTTGTACCCTCGGCACGTTCGCGAAACATAAATTCCTCACCAGGATGAGCATCTAATTTGACACATGCTACACCAGCACCCTCTTGCCCGCGATTGTGTTGTTTTTCCATCAATAAGTAAAGCTTGTTTAAGCCATACATCCACGTGCCGTATTTTTGTTGGTAAAAATCCAGGGGCTTACGCAGGCGAATCATCGCTATACCGCATTCATGCTTTAGTTGTTCCATTGTGGTTATGTTAGGGTCGAAAAATCAATTATTTGTATTCGTTCCAGCTTTTAATTTGTACATCATTGATATCTAAATGACAAAATGCATGTATAAATGCAGAGGCTAAACGAGCGTTTGTTAATAGTGGAATATTAAAATCAATGGCTGCACGACGAAGTTTATATCCGTTATCTAGTTCTCTTTGCGTTAAATTCTTAGGGATATTTACCACCAAGTCAATCTGTTTGCTTTTGAGCATTTCAAGAGCTTGTGGTTGCATTTCTTCGCTGGGCCAATGCACCAAGGTAGCAGGTATATCATTTTCTTGCAAGAAGGTGTGTGTACCACCCGTTGCATATAGATTAAAGCCTTTTTTAAGCAACAAACGAGCTGCATCAAGCATATCTACTTTTTGTTTTGGTGTACCTGTTGATAATAAAATATTCTTTTTCGGAATAGTATAACCTACAGATAGCATAGAAGTTAATATTGCCTCATCAGCATCATCGCCAATACATCCCACTTCGCCTGTTGAAGCCATATCGACACCCAATACTGGGTCAGCTTTTTGCAAACGAGAGAAAGAGAATTGAGAAGCTTTGATACCTACGTAATCTAAGTTAAAGGCATTTTTGTTCGGTTTTTGAACAGGTATGCCCAACATAATTTTGGTTGCTAGTTCAATAAAGTTAATTTTTAGCACTTTAGATACAAATGGAAAACTACGAGAAGCCCTCAAATTACATTCGATAACCTTAATCTCGTTATTTTTAGCTAAAAATTGAATATTAAATGGTCCTGAGATACATAGTTCTTTCGCAATTTGGTGAGCGATTTTTTTCACCCTTCTCATTGTTTCTAAGTACAATTTTTGAGGAGGAAACTGAATAGTAGCATCACCAGAGTGTACACCAGCAAACTCGATGTGTTCGGAAATGGCATACATCATTATTTCCCCTTTATCGGCTACCGCATCCATCTCGATTTCTTTGGCACTTTCGATAAATTCGCTTACTACCACAGGGTGTTTCTTAGACACATTAGCAGCTAATTGCAAAAATTCTTTCAGTTCTTCTTTGTTAGAACACACATTCATTGCCGCTCCAGAAAGCACATACGATGGACGAACAAGCACAGGGAAACCTACTTCGTCGACAAAAAGTTGTACATCTTCGAGCGAAGACAACTCTTTCCAACGTGGCTGGTCAATTTTTAAACTATCCAACATCGACGAGAACTTATGTCTATCCTCAGCTCTATCAATACTGGTGGCTGTTGTACCCAACAATGGCACGTTCATGTTATTTAAACGTAAAGCTAAGTTATTTGGAATTTGACCACCCGTAGAAACGATTAATCCATGTGGATTTTCTAATTCTACGATATCCATTACACGTTCGAACGATAATTCGTCGAAATATAAACGGTCACAAGTATCATAATCCGTAGAAACCGTTTCGGG
>Ga0116172_10002839_pt1 | contig 14807 bp, 13 predicted proteins | sample AD_UKC083_MetaG_FD_89799 | JGI IMG/M metagenome (GOLD analysis project Ga0116172, IMG submission 89799) | Active sludge microbial communities of municipal wastewater-treating anaerobic digesters from USA - AD_UKC083_MetaG | ecosystem: Engineered > Bioreactor > Anaerobic > Digestate | place: USA...
CGGTTTCGGCCAGCCGGGCCAGATTGAGCCGGACCAGGGTGGTGCTTCCCCCGCGGACGGGCAGGCCATTATAGCAACTGGCGATGGCGTAGCGCTCATACCCGGCGGCCGAGAATTCATCGGAAAAGCGCGGATGGTGGGCAAAACTCGGTTTGGCGGTGGCCAATGCGGTCAGGACCGCTTCGAGAGCAAAGTCCTCGGGGGTCGTCTCCGGATCGTATTTGATGGACATATTGGGGACGGCGTTGGAGGCCATGCGCTGATGGCGGAGGATGATCCGGCCGGCTTGGGTTGCAAAAGGCCCGATGTTGGCGTGACAGAACGAATCGTTGAGCGTGCGGTCGATGTGATCGAGAAAGTGTCCGATGATTTCCCCGGCCCGGGGTTCGGCTTCGACAAAGGGTTCGAGCAGGGTGTCAATGTCACCGATCCAGACCGGGAAGTTCGTGATGGATGGTACATGGTGGTAGAGCGCCAAAAGGGCGTGGGTGGCCTCCATCAGGGTGCGGGGCGGGCTGATGCGCAAGAAATCGGAACCCTGACGCATGAAGCGTCCGTAATCGGGAATGATGTAGCGCGGACGCCAGGGAGCGTGACCCTCGAAGAGATCGCAGATCACGCCCCGCTCCAGAAGATCGCGGGCCGCGTCCGGGATGGGCAGGACATCGAGGGTCGCCTCGGCATCCCGGGCCAGGGCGTGTACCTTTTGCTGGTATGACAGTTCTCGGTCGCAGATCGTATCAAGGATGGTGTGCATGGTGTCCTCCCGGCCTCTCATCCCAGTATAGCAGAATTTGAATGTTTCGGCAAGCGCGCTTGCGGTCGGTAGAAATTACGGAATTGTGATGGGATTCCGGAATAAGCATCATGGATTTGTCATGCGAATCCGGGATTGCCTTCAGACTTGTGTGATGACTACCCTTACCCCATGCGTCCATCAATCCTCTTTTCGTATGCGACTCTCTACATTGTCTGGGGTTCAACCTACTGGTTCATCAAGGTGGCCGTCGCGAGTATGCCGCCGTTTTGGCTGGTCGCTCTCCGGTTCCTGGTCGGGGGGCTCGGTTTTTTGGGGGTGGCCTGGCTGACAGGGCGCATGAAGGGACGGATCACCCGGCGCCAGATCCTTGTGTCTGGTGGTCTGGGCCTCCTCTTGCTGGTGGGCGGGAACGGTCTCGTGACCTTGGCAGAGACGACCGTCGACAGCTATCTGGCTGCCCTTGTGATCGCATCGACTCCGCTGGCCGTAGCCCTCTTTGACCGCCTGATACTGAAAATACGAATCCGTGCGCTCTGTCTCGTCGGGATCATCATCGGGCTGGCCGGAGTGGGCTTGTTGCTATACAACGGATCTTCAATATTTGAAAGTCTCACACCCGGAGTGTTGTTGGTGATCGCCGGTCTGGTGAGCTGGGCCTTTGCCACCAGCCTCGGACACCGGGCCGGGGCAGTGCCCGATCTCGTTGTCAACTCAGGGGTACAGATGCTGACGGCCGGGCTTGTGACCGGTCTGGCGACTCTTGTCCTCGGACCATCGCCTGCCAGCGTCCTTCCCCTGATCGAACCCGAGGCCTGGCTCTCGATGGCCTATCTGGGCATCTGTGGCTCGCTGGCCTTTGCCGCCTATACCCATCTGATCCATAACGAACCGGCCATCCGGGTGGTGAGCTACGCCTTTGTCAATCCCCTGATCGCCATGGTTTTCGGACTGGTCATCAGCGACGAGACGGCAACACCCTATCTCGTGCCGGGGGCACTGATGATTCTGGGAGGACTGGCCCTTATGCTCTGGGGGGAGCGCCTTTTCGGCCGCAAGCCCGACCCGCCTGCCGGGGAATGACGAAATTACCTTTACAGTGAGGAAATCATTACGGAACAAGGGCGAATTTTTCTCTCGTGTTGCATCGTTCTTGTTTCGACATCCCTCTTCGTGTATAGTTATGAAAGACCGGTTGACACATTTTTTATGGAGGCGGGAAATGTCAGAATCCGACTCACTGCAAATCGTGATATCCCGTCTTGTGCCTGCCTACAATCCGAGACAGATATACCTCTACGGCTCCCGAGTTTGGGGTGATCCATCCGAGTGGAGCGATCTTGACATCCTCGTGGTCGTTGAAGAATCAGTACTGGATATGGATGACCGGATGCGGATCGGGTTGAGTGCCCTGAGTGGGTCGGGGTTGGATGTCGATATTCTTGTTCTTACGTCTGCCGAGGTTCAGGCTCGTCGTACATATCCATCAACCCTGACGTACAGGATTCTTCATGAAGGTAAAAAGTTGTATGAAGCCGCATGAAGAATGGATTTTCAAAGCGGAACAGGATCTTAGATCGGCAGAGTTACTGTATGCTGCTGCTGACCCTGTGCTGGACGTTGCCATTTATCATGCCCATCAGTGCGCGGAAAAATCGCTCAAATCGTATCTCTCGCTGAAGCAATGTACGATAGACAAGACGCATAATCTTGATCTTCTTGGCAGAAGATGCGAAGAAATGTATTCCTCGTTCATCCAGATCCGGGAAGAACTTGTATTTCTCATGCCATTTGCTACAGCGTACCGGTATCCGGAAGGTGAACTCCTTCCTTCCAGGGAAAAAACCCTCAAAGCCGTATGCAGTGCACGATTGGTATTCGATTTTGTCAGTGCTCTTGTCAGGCAGGAGGATGACTGACACGGTTTGTCCGTCAGGCCATGGCCTCGATGGCCTTGATCCGGTCCCGCAGGAGCTTTTTGGGGATGGCCCCGACAAAGCCGTGGATGTCAAACTCGCCCACATAGACGCCGGGCAGGAGCGCCCACTTGATCCAGGCTTCGAGTTCGAGCCCCGCGGATGTGACAGCAAAGCGGACAAACTGCGGACCGACCATGATCCCGATGCCCTTTTTCCAGACATCGGACCCCTCCTGGAGTTTGAACCCCTCGCGCACGAGGTAGGCTTCGATTTCGGACCGCAAGGCCTCCGGTGCCTTGCCTGATTGTACGGTATTGCGATAGCGTGCCATTATGGTCTCCTCTTGTGATGGGTCAGTATATCACGGACCATTCCAAACTGGAAGAGAGCGTAGCTGTGCCTCGGCCCCGGCACTGAAGGGGATGTTCCAGCGGTGCATGTGGGGCGCGATGTTCCTTCCGCAGGCTTTTGAAAAACGGATCAGCCATTGGTCGCGTTTTTCGGCATTGGTTTGTGGGCGGTCATCCTTGGCCAGTCCGGCATATTCCGCCAGAACCTTGCCCATCGTGGTCCAGCCGAAGCCTTTGACCAGATCGACATAAAAGAGAAGAGCGATAAAGGGCTCGCTGCTCCAGCGCTCAAACGGGAGACGCCCATTGTATTTTGTGGCCAGATCACGCCTCGCCTTGAGGATCCGCGGGTTGCTGACAGCCGGGACGATCCCCATTTTTTCCATGGTGTGCAGGGTGAAGATGTTGACCGTGACCTCGCCGGCGCCTTCCCAAGTGTATTCACCCATCTGGTAATTGTGGCCCAGTTCGTGAAAATGGCCCCAGGCCCCATTGGTCAGGACGTGGTTGCGGGGCTTGTCCCCCGGAACACCGAGGACCCAGCCGGCGACGTCCATCCAGGTCATGACCGGATAGCCCGAGTGCATATACCCCATGGAGATCTGGACATCCGGTACAAAGCGCTGTTTGTACGGGTGGAGCGGTTTGCCGGAGAGTGCGGGATAGAGCAGGACAACCCGGTCCCACCAAGCGATGATGCCTTCCGGATCGGTCAGGTTTTTGAGGGCGGCAAGTGGTGCGCTGATAATGATGTTCTGTCCTTCGATTTCACCCCAAGGGGCCTGTGTCCGGGCGAGGTTTCGTCGCCATGAAGTGGGTGAAACCCCTTTGGTAAACCGGGCGGCTGGAATGGCACCTTCTATTCGAACCTCAAGCTCGTCCTGCGAGCCGTCAGGGACATCGATGGAGACCAGCCCTCCGTGTGGTGATGTGATGGACGCCGAACCTGTGGCCAGACTGGCCCGGAGGACCAGATCCGGCCAGCGCTTCCATTGGGTGATCGAGGGATTGAATTTGAAGAGATTGTCCTGGTGGATACCGATGACGAGCGAAACCTCGCGTGGATTGCCCGAGAGGATCCGGACGCGGACCGGTTTTCCGGCCCGTGCCCAGAGTCCGGTGCTCTGCCAGCGTCCCTTTCCGTCTGGTTCGATCTTGAAGGTCCGGGTGACCGGTGTGCTTCCGGGTGCGGGTGCCCCAGGATGGATCTCGGCATGGGGGAGTGTCTCGACGACAAAGCCCGGTGGCGGGTTACGGGCCAGGGCGTCCATAAGGGTGATGGCAATCACGGCTCTCGAGTCTGCGGGCGTGATCGGTCTTTTTTCACTGGGAACAGTCCTCGGTCCGAGGGTCGAAAAGACGGTCCGGATCCTGTTGATTTCGTTTTCGGTGAGGATGGCCCCCGCATGTGGAACCATGTCAAAGACACTGCGGGTGCGTTCCATAAAGGCGTTGAGCCAGTCGACGGGCAGGCTCCCTTCGCGTTCCAGGGCCTGCAGACCGGCGGCCAGGAGGACACGGACGTGTTCGGCCTCGGGATTGTGTGTCAGCGGGCGGGCGCTCCCCAGAGACCAGTCGGCCAGACCGATGCCCATGGGCGCGAGCAGGCGGTTGGGAACGGAATCACGGACAGGAATCCCGGCTTTGCCGGGATCGCTGTAGTTCTTCCAGACCCAGGGCAGGACGCAGGTCATGAGCGAGCCGCCCTTCTGGACAAAGTGCTGCAGGGCGATGATCTCGGCATCCGTCAATTGTTCGGACTGTTTCCAGCCATAATCAAGATGGATCAGGGAATAGCCCGAGAGGTCGGCCGGGGGACGGGGGGCAGTCTCGAAGGGGAGAGCGAGTTTTTTTGCCAGCGTGGCAAAGGGCCGTGAGCCGATGACGAGGATCCGTCCCCGACCGAGCCATCCAAGTGCGTTCTGGAAAAAGCGGGCGTTGCCGGGGTCGCCTTCAGCCGCCTTTGCATAGAAGCTGTCATGCGTGATGACCAGGACCCGCCCGCGCCCGAAGCGGGCTGCGACGATTCCGGCCCAGCCTGCGCTGTCAGACAGGATCTGGACCGCCCCGTCATGGATGGCCAGGGCCCGGCCGGGGGAGCCGGTCCAAGGGAGGGCGCTCACGCCTTGAAGAAGGTTCAGGCGGTCGGCATTGCGGATGGCAGGGGTTTGTGCCTGAAGCGGCAGGGAGAGGAGTCCCGACAAGAGGACAAGAAGGGGAGAGACTATCCGGGGTGGTTTCATGAAAGCAGACTACACCGATACACCTCTGATATCAATCCGGGTGACGGGATGGCATGTCTTTGGTACCCGGAAGCGGGGATTCTTGCAAGGCAAAACCAAGTGACAACATGCTCATCACCAAAAAGAACAGGACGAGCCTGACAGGGACCTCAGCCGATGTTGGACCGGGTGGCAAGATCACTGCGCGCGATCTCCCAGCGCAGTCCACAGTAGTCGCAGACCGTCTCGATGACGGATTCGTTTTCAAAGGGATCCTGTCCGCTGGCTTCGAGGGAACGCAGGACTTCGACGAAGCGCTGTTTTGAACAGGAACAGGAGAAGGCTACATCACGTGCGACAAGGAATTTGCAGTCGATATTGGAGAAGGCCTCGATGATCGTGTCTTCCCGCGTCAGGCCAGGCTCGATGATGCCTTCGAGTTTGGGGAGAACGCGTTTGAGATACTCGTCCGGCATCATGGCCGGTTTGGCGGGTGTCTCCGAACCGAGCGGAGGGAGGGCGGAGAGAAGGACGCTCTGGTCACTCTCCCGGGCCAGGATGATCCGGCTGGCAAACTGGAACGAGCGGGCGAGGGTTATGTTGATGATTCCATCAAAGGGCATGTCTGTGAAATCAACCAGCGAGGTATAGGGGGTTGTTTCCCCGGGTAGAAATTTGACAATCCGGCAGATGCCCGAGAGGAGAGCCATTTCGTTGGAAGGGGCTTCTCCACTCTGCATGGCGCGAATACGTCCATCAAAACGTGTTTCTATCTTGAGGATGCTGTTCGGGTCGCGGCTGTCGACGTAAAAGCCGAATTCTTCGTCCCGTTTGAGGAAGACGATCATCGGGAGGACGGAAAGGACAGCCTGTCGGAGATAGGCAAACGCGGGGGCCGTCCGCTCACGCAAGAGGGCCAGGTCTTCGATCAGCTTTTGACCCTCAAGGAAATGGATGGCATATCCGTAGCGGTTATCGATACAGGTGTAGAGTCGGCTGGGGGAGAGAGGTTCTGCCATGACAACCTCCTTGACAGTATATTTATGAAACAGAAGATAAAGATACGATTTTCCCATTCAGCGCGGGAGCTGAAGCTCGTAGCTGGGATCGATCAGGAGGAATGCCATGCAGGACGGAAACCTGGACCAACTCAGGAGTCGGCGCAGTGTCCGGCGTTTTCTGCCAAAATCTGTCAGCCGTGAGACGGTGACCAGTCTGCTGGACGTGGCCATGAATGCGCCTTCGGCCGGCAACGAGCAGGCCTGGCAGTTTGTGGTCCTTGATGACCGGACTCTGCTGGAAAAGTACGCGGCCCTCAATCCCAATGTCGCGTTTGTTTCCGATGCGCCCGTGGCAATTCTTGTTTGTGGTGATCTGGACAGCGAGCGCTATGCCGGCTATCACGTCCAGGATTGTGCTGCCGCAACCACCAATCTTTTGCATGCGGCGCATGCTCTTGGACTGGGCGCTGTCTGGGGTACGGTTTTTCCTGATAAAAGGGAGCCAGTGCGCACGCTTCTCGGGCTGCCCGAACACGTGATTCCCTTTTCGATCGTGCCCCTTGGCCAGCCCAATGAGGATGCGAAACCCTGGAAGAGCCGGCTGGATACCTCAAGGATCCATTATAACGGGTGGAACTGACGGACTGTCCACAATCCGGGAATTGTCCGGTATTGTACAGACCGGGATGATTTGCACCTCGTGCCGCATCGATGCTTGAAGAACCGCCGCCTGCGGTGGATTGTGCCTTTTCTGGCAGAGCCTCTCTGGCGATACTTGAGCAATAGTTCCTGATTTGAGCGGGCGTTGACACTTCGTGCCATGGCCCTTGCGGCCGGTACGCGGATGTGCTACCGTTTCTCGAGCGCGACCCGTGAGTACCCGCGCACATGAACGGAGGCGAGTATGTTCCCCAAAAATACACTTTTGCGGTATATCAGTATTGTGATGTTCGTGGCGGTCATTCTTCCGCTCCATGGCTGGCAGCTTGGCGGCAAAAACATGGTCCTGGCCGGAACCGGCGAGCGGGAGAAATTTTTTGTCACCATCTACTTTGCCAGCCTCTATGTTCCCGCCAATCTCAAAGGGAGATCCGGTGAAGCGATTGTGGCCGCCGACGAGCCGATGTCCGTCATCCTCAAGGTTGATTCGTCCAAGCTGACACGTGACCGATTCATGTCGGCGACCCGTGAGGGTTTTCAGGACGTGGCCGCACTGGGATATCCAGCCCCCGAGCGGGAGCGGTTTCTTGCATTTTTTACAGGGATCAATATCCAGGTCGGAGATCTGATCTATTTGACCTATGTTCCGGGAAGCGGGCTGACGGCATCCTACCAGGTCAAGGGAACGCAGTCACAGAGGACGCTCGGAACAATACCCGGTCTTGCCTTCAAAAAGGCCCTCTTTGCCATCTGGCTTGGGCCGGATCCCGTCCAGTCCGGTCTCAAGCGCGGGATGCTGGGACAAAACTGAAAACAAGGGCACACATTATGGAAACAAACTTTGTTGGGACAGCCTTCGACCCGGCACAATCCGTGGCCTACGCCGAGGGCTCCGTGGTTTCAAAAACGATCCTCGACAAAAAGGAAGCCGGGAACCTGACCCTCTTTTCGTTTGACGCCGGGCAGGGGCTGTCCGAACATACCTCGCCCTACGACGCGGTGGTGCATATTCTGGACGGCGAGGCGGAGATCACCATTGATGGTGACGCGCAGACGGTCCGGGCAGGAGAGATGCTGATCATGCCGGCCAACAAGCCGCATGCCCTCCTGGCCCGGATCCGCTTCAAGATGCTCCTGATCATGATCCGCAAGGCTGATTGATACCTCAGTGTCAATCCGGGAGTGGTGTGGTGACCAGACTGCGGATGAACTGATGGGCGGTGCGAGGGGAGCGTACGTTGTTCCAGCGTTCCCATTGCAGGGCCTTGCCCACAAGTTCATCCTCGGCCATCGCGATCCCGTACTGCCGGGCCAGTCCGCGGACGATATCCAGGTATTGCTCCTGGGTCGGGGTCTGGAACCAGATCTTGACGCCGAAGCGGTCCGAGAGAGCCAGGATCTCTTGGCGGTCCTCGGCCGAAAGCTTTGAAGAATGCGATTCGGTGTCATCGGTTTCCATGCGGACGATTGTGCGGCGGTTGCTGGTCACGTAAAAGATCACGTTTTTGGGCCGATCGATCAGGTCTCCCTGGATCAGGGAGCGGAACTCGAGGGCGCTGCTGGATTGCCAGGACTCAAAGGAGATGTCATCGATAAAGAGGATGTATTTCCAGCGATGGTTGCGGACTGTTGAAAAAAGTTCTGTGAGGAGTTTGACGTTGTTGTCGGTTGCGATCATGCGCAATCCTTGCCCGGAGAATTCCCGCAGCATGAGTTTGATGGTCGAGGATTTGCCGGTTCCACGGTCGCCGTAGAGAAGCATGTCGTGGGCTGGAAGGCCTTCCACAAAACGCCGCGTGTTCTCCCTGATGGTTGTCCGCTCATCCTCGTATCCGATGAAATCGGACGGGTGGGGAATGGCGGTATTGAAGAGAGGGGTGAAGTCGAAGCCATAAATACTGTCGTTCTCGAAGTTGAAGGCCAGATGGTGGATCCCCACTCCGTAGCCCCACTTGCGATGCCAGCGTTCAAGCTCGGGAATGTGGTTGCCCCAGGCAACCGGGGAGGCAAAGAGATCAAGCATGCGCTGGAATTCGGGGAGCGGGGTACGCTCGCAGGGTTCGTCACAGACAGAAATTCCGTCAAACTCGAGCGGCTGGCAGGCTTTTGTCATCGAGAAGATATCAAAAACACGTTTCGCGCCTGTCCGTGCGATCACTTCAAGAGATTCAAGTTCCCGTTTGGCGATGGCCAGGGTCAGAGGATTGATGGTGCGCCCCTCGGACGCGGCCCTGGTAAATGGATTGTCCGAGGTCAGAATGAGAAAGACCAGAACAAGGAAGACAGGATCTCCTTCCCGGGGAAGCCAGGGTGCCATTTTGACGAGTATTTTGTACAGGTTTTCCGGGCTGAGCAAATCATAATAGTCACAATGACGGAAACTTTTTTCCAGGAACATATATATATTCCTCAAATTGTAGTATGGCATATGTCCGGCATGGGATACGATGCCAACCTGTCTGTTGAGGGTACGTTTGGAGAGTGTGTTTTTGTTCAAGAGTTTGTACTCGGCTTTGTCCATGGGCTGCCTCCGTTTGTTGCTGTGTATGATCAGGAATACGCACATACCCTGTCGTGTATTGCGGAAATTTGTTAAACAGGATTTTTTCAGCGCAGGGCCAAGGCGGCCATGAAACCGGTGACGGTGGCCAGCCCGGTAATCCCGCTTCCGCCTTCGGCGGCATCGGGGAGCATGGCCTCGGCGATTGATGCCAGCATGGCCCCGCCGGCCATTCCCTCAAGAAAGCGCATTCCGCCGGCAGTCTCGGCTCCGGGAAGAAGCGCACCCACCATGGCACCGAGCCCGGTCAGGAGGGAGATGGATGTCCAGAGAAGGAGAATGCGTTTGCGGGACATCCCGCCGCGCTGCATGTGGGCGGCGCAGGTGATGGATTCGGGGAGATCCGCCAGAAAGACACCGGCGATCAGGGCCAGACTGATTCCGGCAGTCGAGGTCGATGACATCCCGATGACCAGGGATGCGGGGATGGAGTCCATCAGGATTCCGGCCCAGATGGCCAGGGCTACGTTCTTTCGTTTGATGAGGTTTGCGGGAAGGCTGGCGATTTCGTTGGCAGTCACCTGAATGGCCATATCTCTCAGGTAGGAGAGCCCGCTGCGTTTCCAGTCCTGGGCCCGGGTGGCCGTACCACTTGCCACAAGTTCATCGAAGCGTTTTGAGACCAGAGATTCGACATCCGATCGCAGCTCGGGTGACTCCGAGAGGACGGCCTGAAAATCATCATGCGGGATCGAGAAGATCCGCGAATCCACCATGGCGCGGGCTGTGGCGTTGCGGGGATTGCGGGTGACCAGGGCCATTTCGCCGAATGTTTCGTTGTCTCCGAGGGTGGCGATGGTACGGCGGCCACGGCTGATTCGGACTTCTCCGGCGACGATGCAGTAGAGACGGTCACCCTGATCGCCCTCGCGAAAAAAGAGCGTTCCCTCGGGGACATCTTCGACCCGGATATTGGGAGCCAGGCGAACAACAAGAGGGATGGGAAGGCTGCGGAAGAGCGTAACCCGCGAGAGATGGGCTATTGCCTGCCGGGCGAAGCGTCGCTTTTCACGCACAATCTGGCGCCTGATCAGGCTGGTCCGGCGGATGAAGGCGCCGCTGTCGTTGAGTTGCCGGTTGATGACACCAAAGAGGATGCCACCCGAGATCGCACCGAGTCCAAGCATCAGGGGGGCTTTTTCGGCGGCGCCGGCAAAAATCTCGAAGGAAACGGCAAAAAGAAGGGCGCCGGCACCGAAGGCCATCAGGATGGAGAGAAACCGGGCCGGCGGAGTGAGGGTTATCCCCAGGAGAGCGCCGCCGGGCATTGAGAGCGACGAGACAATGCCCCAGACCAAGGCCAGAAAGACCGGGCTGTCAAGCATGGATGAACTCCTTGTGGCCGGTATGGGTGCAGTATAGCACGAAGCGCGAGCCGGGTCAAATCCGTCCAAAGTTTCCACTGCCAGCGAAGGACTCGCATGTGTTGATTTCGCACTCAGGGAGCCGGCTGAAGGGTACGCTTGACGAGCACTTCGCCCGTAGAGGGAGGCAGAGAGAGCAAAAAAAGGGCCGTGTCCCTGCAGACACGGCCCCGGTGCGGGTTGATAATTCTTATGCAAGGTGTTCAACAGTGCTGCAGGATCCGCTCCCAAGGGAGCTTGCATAGGACAAGTATCGTTGAATGTGGTCTCCGTGACAATTCGTAGAAATACGGATTTTTTGTTTTTTTCGGACCAAACAAATTGACAGATCGTGTCCATGTGATACGATGTCCTCTGTTGAGTGAATGTTCATTCAATGACCGACCCGCTGAAGCGGGAAATCATTGTATACGGAGGATGTATGAAGCAGAGTGTGTTGCTGGCCGGACTGGTGCTCGCGTTTGCCATGCTTGTCGCTTGTGGCAAGAGCGGGGATGCGCCTGCCAAGGGTGGTGATGAAGGAGCGAAAAAGCAGGAGACCGTTGTTTCTGCCAAAAAGCGCTATGCGGTCAAGTCGGGCAAAATCGAGTCCGAATTCGGTCCGAAAGGTATGAAGCTCAAGCGAGTCTACTGGTTTGACGACTTCGGCACCAAAGAGAGGGTTGAAACCTCACTCGGTGACAAGCTGACCGAAATCAACATCTACGATGGATCCCACAAGTATACGATCCGGATGAGCAATGACGAAAAGGTCGCCTGGAAGGAAGCCTGGCGCTACGGATTGATGAAGGACGTCAATATCGATCAGGTGAAAAATGGCAAGGGGGTCACTATTCTGCCCTCAATGACCATCCTCGGGTTTACCTGTGACGCGTACAAGGCCGAGTACCAAGGTATGGTCGTCACCATGGCCGGGTATAAAGGTGTGCAGCTTTTGATGGAATCCACCGGCAAGATGGCTGTCACCGACAAGGCCACCAAGGCCGAGTTCGATATCGATGTTCCGGCCGAACGATTTGCGGTACCGGACGGGTATACCGTCAAGGATCCCGCTGAAGCCGGCAAAAAATGAAATCAGGTTTGTAACTCCAAGGCCAGCCTCGCAAGGGCTGGTTTTTTTCGCGGCTGGTCTTGCGTCCATTACAAAACCGTGTTGTGTTTCCCGGAGTCACAGCAGAAAATCATGATGTTTTCATGTGTGTCCCGGAGTCCGATTCTTGTATCGCAAAATCATGCAGTGTCAGGGTGTCATCGCCGGACAGTTTTCGCACATTCTTCTATACGGATCCTGATTCTCTGGCTACTATTAAGCGGTTGCGAACGCCAGGGGTGCCGCATGGAGTGTGGCTGAGAGGGCGCGGTTGAACGCGCCAAACCCTTGTAACCTGATCCGGATCATACCGGCGGAGGAAGGCGATCATTTCCCGCGATATCCCGTGGGCATCTCCGGCAGACGTGACAGTGAACAGCCAATACCGGCAGGGCAAGTCGAGCCCCGCTCGTCCGGGGTTGTTCATCAACAAAAGTCGGAGGTGGTACCATGATTTCTCAGGAATTGATCATCATCATTGGCGGTGCCGTCGCGGCGGCCTTTGCCGTGATCGGTATTCTGGCCCGTCGCGGGGTCGCAAAAAATCTCGATGACTACATCATCTTTCGCAACCGGACAGGCTCGCTGGCGGCGACCTGCAGCGTCGTGGCCTGTCTGACCGGGGCCTGGATTCTCTACTCGGTTCCCGAAGCAGCCGCAGGCTATGGTGTGGCGGCGATTGTCGGATATGCCATCGGACAGGGCTTGCCGATGCTCCTCCTGGTCCCGGTCGGGGCGCGCGTGCGCAGGGAGTATCCGCAGGGCCGCGGGCTTTCGGATTATGTCGAGGCCCGCTTCGGGCGCAGTGCAGCGCTTTTTGTTCTCGGATTTATGTTTCTCTATATGCTGGTCTTTTTGTGTGCCGAGATGACGGCGGTTGGTGGCGCATTCAATACCGTGGCCGGTTTTCCCGTCTGGGCAACGGCGGCGGCCGTGATGGCTTTTACCCTGGCCTATGCAGTCTACGGTGGCCTGCCCTCCAGCATCCTGACGGACGTTGTCCAGTTTTTGGTGATCCTGCCGCTCTTGTTGCTTGTCCTTGTGGCGGTTTTCGGTGGGAGTGTCGATCGGGTCGACCTGACCTCGGCGAAATCGGCACAGCTCTTTGATTTTGGTTCCTGGTCCGGGATCCAGTTCGGAATCGTCCTCATCATCGGTGTAACGGCTTCAAACCTTTTCCATCAAGGATTTTGGCAGAGAATCTATTCGTGCACGACAGAAAAAGTGATGAAGCGCTCCTTCGGGATTGCCGGCGTGATCACGATCGTGATGATCGCCCTGGCCGGTGTCTTTGGCCTCTTGGCCGGTGGTGCCGGGATGGTGGGTGGCAAGGGTCAACCCGCTGCAGCCCAGTCACTCTTTGTTCTCATCAAATTCATCTCTCCGGTTTTCCTGATTGTCGTGCTGGTCCTGGCCCTCTCGCTTACGATGAGTTCGAGCGATACCCTGTTAAATGCCATGGCCAGCATCCTCATGCTGCGCAAGGCCGGCCAACCGCATGACGAGAAAAAGGCGCTTAAACTCGCGCGAAGCATTACGGCGCTTCTCGGAGTCCTTGCGGTTTTGGTCGCAGCCCTCAACATCTCCGTGCTCTATCTTTTTCTTGTGGTTGACCTTCTGGCCGCTGCAACCATCGTTCCCGTCATTGCCGGACTCTGGTGGAAGCGCTACGGACTCATGACACTGGTCGCATCCAGTCTTTCGGGCCTGGTCGTCGGTGGACTCTTTTTTCCGGGTCCGGACTATGTCAGCTTGATCACGGCTTCTTGGTGGCCCGGTGCAACACTCTCAAGTGACACGCTCTTTTTGCTGTCCTTCGGACTGGCCTTGACAGTCTCGACGGTCGTGACGCTGGCCGGTGAAAAGGGTTTCAAAAAAAAGATCGCAGGATAGGACAGAAGAACGCCATCCCCATTATTTTTTTCTGGGTGATGGCGTCCTGAATTTTCATGGGTTGTGACAAAGCTGGTCCGGCGAGGCTTTGCTGTGCAAGCCTCCGCTGTGGTTAGCGCCGGCGGGGACCGCCCTTGTAGGGCGGTTTGCCACCACGTGAATCTCCACCGCGGAAATCTCCGCCGCCGCCTGTCCGTGCCGTCGCCTTTTTGACGACAACTCCCAAGCCGTTTTTCTGCCCCTTGAATTTCGAGAGGATCCGCTCGGCTTCGGCAAAGCTGGCCGTGATGAATGAGTAGTTGTCAAAGATGGCCACATCGTGGATGGCCTTGCCCGGCACGCCGGCTTCCTGCTGGAAAAAGTCCACCAGACCGCGCGGGGTGGCACCATCCCGCTTGCCGACGGCGACAAAGAGCCGTGTCCGGCCTGAAGCATCGACGGATGTGCCGTCCCTGTCGGTAAACTCGCGGATCTCGCCATAGCGCTGTGCCGAGAGTTCATCGGAAAAGGCGTGGGCGGCCAGAGCGGCGATGACGCTCTTGGCATCCCGTTCGGCCATCAGTTCCTCGGCCAGAGCGGTAAAGTCTTCCATCCCGCCTTCGTCGATCAGGCGGTGGACCTCGCGGATCAGTCGGCGTTTACGGATGGTGAGGATTTCCTCGACACGGGGCACGCGTTCCTTGCGGATCTCGGACTGGGAGATGCGCTTGATGAAGGCCAGGTCGCGATACTCGTTGGGGGTGACAAAGGTGATAGCCGTCCCCTGGTTTCCGGCGCGTCCGGTTCGCCCGATCCGGTGGACATAGTTTTCGGGGTCCTGGGGAATCGAATAGTTGATGACATGGGTCAGGCTGGAGACGTCAATCCCGCGTGCGGCGACATCGGTCGCCACAAGGACAGTGGTGTGACGGTCACGGAATTTTGTGAGGATCCGTTCGCGCTGGTGCTGGGCAATATCCCCGTGGAGGGCTTCGGCCTCATAGCCGCGCGC
>Ga0116172_10002850_pt1 | contig 14785 bp, 14 predicted proteins | sample AD_UKC083_MetaG_FD_89799 | JGI IMG/M metagenome (GOLD analysis project Ga0116172, IMG submission 89799) | Active sludge microbial communities of municipal wastewater-treating anaerobic digesters from USA - AD_UKC083_MetaG | ecosystem: Engineered > Bioreactor > Anaerobic > Digestate | place: USA...
CGCGGAACGCGTGGCGCGCCACCAAGCTGTCTTCGAGGGTGTAGGAGTGCGAGCGCAGCAGCGCGGGGCTCACGCCGCCGCTTTGCGCCAGCCAGCCCAGCGTGTGGTCCATGGCGGCCTGTTCGCCCGCGCAATAGATTTCGGTGCGGTTGCAGGTGGAAATGAGGGCGGTTTCGACGCCCAGCTGGCTGCTGGTTTGCCCCAGTGACTGGCGCAGGCCCTGCAGCGTGGGCGTGATCTGGTCGAGCGCAAACGCAAACCGGCCACGCAGATCGAGCGGCGCGGTGGTGTGGTTGATGCCGAGGGCCCAGACTGCCATAGACACTGATTATAAAATTGTTCGCAGCATCGGGCACCCTGTCTGCCCAAGCCTTGATCTGGGTCAATTTTCATGGGGCCTCTGGACGCGCTCAACCACGCTTTGAATTTCATGGCGCCCGCTGCGGCGCTGGCCGCGCTGATGGTGCTGGGTGGACGCTGGGTCCGGCCCAAAGGGGCGCAGGCGTTTACATGGCGAGCGCAATGGGCTATCAATTTTGCCGTCGGCTGCGCTGTGCTGGTGGCCGGGCTGTCGGTGCTGGGCCGCGACGGCAAGATGCTGACCTACGCGGCGCTGGTGCTGGCCTGCGCCAGTTGCCAGTGGGTGCTGGTGCGTGGCTGGCGGCAGTAGGAGTTGTCCGGTGCGGCTTGGGCCAGGGTTCGGGCCGGTTGCGGCGCTGGCTACACCGGCCCTTGCTGTGCTTGCGCCAGCAGCCACTGCCTGAAGTCCTGCAACGCGGCCGGGGCGGCACGGCCTGCTGGCTGGCACAGGTAGTAGCCGCGGTCGATGGTCACGGGTTGCGGCACGGCAATGGCAATGCGGCCTGCCGCCAGGTCTTTTTCCACCAGGCAGCGCTGAACGACCGCCACCCCCAGTCCGGCGATCACCGCCTGCACCAGCAGCGCCACGAGCTCGAAATCGGCCGCGGGTGTGAGGGGCGGGTGTGCGCAGCCCACCCCCTCAAACCAGCAGTCCCAGTTGTCCGGATAGTTGGTGTGGAACAGCAACGGGCGCGCCAGCAGGTCTTGCGCCGAGCGGATGGCGTGGGGGCCCTGCAGGTCGGCGGGCCGACAGATGGGCACGAGTTCGCGCCCCACCACATAGTCGGCCTTTATGTGCCGGGGCCATTCGCGCGTGCCCACGCGCAGCCAGGCATCGATCTCGGGCGCTTGCAGCGGATCGTCGCGCCGATAGGGCGCGAAGGACAGCGTCGTGTCCGGGTGCTGGGCGTGGAAATCCGGCAGGCGCGGAATCAGCCAGTGGCTGAACAGCGTGGGCGGGACCGACAGACGCAATGTGCGCTCGGTACGGCGCGTCTGCAGGGCCACGGTGGCCGCCTCGATTGCGGCGATGGCCGGGGCGATGGCGTCGAGGTAGGACTGGCCGGTGGCCGTGAGCACGCTGCGCCGCCCTTCGCGCACAAACAGCGCCAGTGCCAGATGCTCCTGCAGGCGTGCGATGGCGCGGCTGATGGCGCCCTGGGTCACATGCAATTCATCCGCCGCCTGCGAAAAGCTGCCCAACCGTGCCGCCGTGGCAAAGGCATGCAATTCGGACAGGGATGGAGAGCGGATGCGCATGGCGATAAATGGTGAGCATTGGTAATAGGTTGGTGCCGTATTGTCGCTTTTCCTTCCGTTGGCGATTGTCCAGAATGGGGGCTCAATTCATTACAAGGGAGAAAGCCATGATGTCTCGCCGTTGCCTCGCTGCTGCCCTGGCCGCCAGTGCCGCCACCCTGTGCGCGCCCGGCGTGCTGGCCCAGACCAGCGACTACCCCGCCCGCCCGATCAAGCTGATCGTGCCGTTTGCTGCCGGCGGTTCGACCGACATGGTGGCGCGCCTTTTGGCCGACAAGATGGGTGCCGTGCTGGGCAAGGCCGTGGTGGTGGACAACAAGGGGGGCGCCGGTGGGTCGCTGGGCGCTGACGCCATTGCCAAGGCTGCACCCGACGGCTACACCATCGGCATGGCCACGGTGAGCACGCACGGCTCCAACCCTGCCATCTACGCCAAGCTGCCCTACCATGCCGTGAAGGACTTTGCACCCATCACCAACGTGATGGCGGTGCCCAGCGTGTTCGTGGTGCACCCCAGCGTGCCGGCCAAGAGCATGAAGGAGTTCATTGCCTTGGCCAAGGCCAACCCCGGAAAATACAGCTTCGCCTCGCCTGGCAACGGCTCATTGGGCCACGCCAACATTGAAAACTTCATGGACCTGGCGGGCATCGAGCTGATGCATGTGCCCTACAAGGGTGCAGGCCAGGCCGTCAATGATGCGCTGGCCGGCGTGGTCAATGCCATGACCGATAACCTGCCCTCGACCCTGCCACATATCAAGGGCGACAAACTGCGCCCGCTGGCCGTGCTGGCGCTCAAGCGCAGCCCGGTGCTGCCCGATGTGCCAACCTATACGGAACTGGGTTTCCCTGAAATGGGGGACGGCGGCTGGTTCGGTCTGGTGGCGCCCGCGGGCACGCCCGCACCCATCATCAAAAAGCTCAACGAAGCCGCGCACAAGGCCATGAAAATGCCCGACTACGTGGAGAAGATGCATGGCATCTCGGGCGAGCCCATGGCCAACTCGCCCGAGCAGTTCGCCAAGCAGATCGATGCCGCCATTGCGCGCTATCAGCGCGTGGCCCGAAAAGCCAACATCCGCCTGGACTGATGCAGGTGCCCGACTTTTTGCAACCTCGGCCGAACACCCCGGTCGAGGTGCGCGCGCCCACTGCGCCGGCCCTGCCGCTGGTCTGTGACTCGCCGCACAGCGGCACCGCCTACCCGGCCGACTTTGGCCATGTGGTTCCCCTGACCTTGCTGCGCCGCGGGGAGGACACGCATGTCCACAGGCTGTGGCAGGAGGCGCCTGCATATGGCGCCACGCTGATCGCGGCGACCTTTCCGCGCACCTACATCGATCCCAACCGCAGCGAGGCCGACATCGATCCTGCCATGCTCGCGGGCGACTGGCCAGAGCCCTTGATGCCAGGCGAAAAAACACGCCAGGGTCTGGGGCTGGTGTGGGCACGCATCAGCAAGGACGGTGTGGCCACGCCGCTGTACGACCGTCGCCTGACCGTGGCCGAGGTACAGGGGCGCATCGCCAACTATTGGCGCCCTTATCACGCCGCGTTGCAGCAGGCCATCGACGCAAGCGTGCAGCGCTTTGGTGCCCTGTGGCATCTGAACCTGCACTCCATGCCCAGCGATGTGTACCGGCGCCTGGGTCGCACAGATGCACCGCCACTGGCCGACTTCGTGCTCGGCGACCGCGATGGCACGACCTGTGCCCCCGAGTTTCTTCACCTCATCGGCGACAGCCTGCGCAGCTTTGGCTACAGCGTGGCCATCAATGAGCCCTACAAGGGCGTGGAGCTGATTGGCCGCATCGGCCAGCCGCACCTGTGCCGGCACAGCCTGCAAATTGAAATTCGCCGCCCGATCTATATGGATGAAGACACGCGCGAACCGAACGCTGGTTTCGCGCCGCTGCGCGCCCATCTGGACCAGCTCATGGGCGTGGTGGCCACTTACGTGCGACAAGCCATGCCACGGCGCTAACCCTTGTCAGAAGAGCCGCAAGCGCTTTCTTGTCTGGCTTCTCTGCGGTGGATGGCTTGTGATCACTTCCCCCTGGGGCGCCAATGGCTATCAAAAAATAGCTTTTGCACCACCTTGGCGAAGGTTCCTGCCAGTTGCCAATGGGTGACTTACGCGGCTGGCGCGGTTGAAGGGGCGGAGTGGAAGACAAAGACTTCCTTGGCCACCGTGTATTTTTCAAGGCGCCCCGCATCGATCTGGATGCCGAGCCCGGGTGCCGTGGGCACGGTGAGCGTGCTGTCACTGTTGAGCATGAACGGTGACTCGACGATGTCTTCCTTGAAATACTTCGCAGAGGCGGAGATGTCGCCCGGCAGTGTGAAGCCGGGCAGCGAGGCCACCGCGACGTTGAGTGCGCGGCCGATACCTGTTTCAAACATGCCACCCATCCACACCGCCACGCCCTGCTGGCGGCACAGATCGTGAATCCGCAGGGATTCCCGCACCCCCCCGACCCGGCCCGGCTTGATGTTGATGACGCGGCAGGCGCCGATGGACAGCGCCTTGCGCGCGTCGTCCGCCGACAGAATGCTCTCGTCAAGGCACACGGGAGTTTGCATACGCTGCTGCAGTTGCACGTGGTCGATGATGTCCTCGTTGCCCAGGGGTTGCTCGATCAGCAGCAGACCGAACGCGTCCAGCTGGGCCAGATGATCGAGATGCTCCAGGGTGTAGGCGGCGTTGCCGTCCACTTGCAGTTGCAGGTCGGGAAAATGCTTACGGATCAGTGCGGTTTCCGCCAAGTCCTTGCCCGGCTTGATTTTCAGTTTGACACGCTGGTAGCCTTCGTGCAGGTAGCTTTCGACCGTGCGCAGCAGCGCATCCGGGGTGTCATGCACGCTGACGGACACGCCGGTTTCCACCCGCTCGCGCTTGCCACCCAGGCGCTGGCTCAGTGACTGGCCGCGGGATTGCGCGTCCAGGTCCCAGAACGCGCATTCCAGCCCGGCCTTGGCAATGCGGTGCCCGGCCACGGGCGACATGGCCTCCCACAGCGCCTGGGCATCCGCCAGCTCTTGCCCCAGTACCAGGGGAATCAGGTACTCGCGCAGCACCAGGGCGTTGATGGCCGTGCTTTCGTAGCAGTAGTCCGGGTAGGCCAGCGCAACACATTCCCCCCAGCCCGTGAGACCCGCGTCCGTGGTGGCCTCGATCACGATGGCGTCCTTGTGCGTGAGCGTCCAGCGCGAGGTGGAAAACGCTTGCCGGAAGGGCATGCGCACATGGCGGGCAACGATACGGGTGATTTTCATGCGCAGTGTGTCCTGTGGCCGGTCAGTCCAGCGAGGCGCCGGTGTGCTTGACCACGGCGGCCCACTTGTCGGTTTCGGACTGGATGAAGCGGGTGAAATCCTCGACCGATCCTTCGGGAATATTGTTGCCAATCTTGGTAAAAGCTTCGGTCATGGTCTTGCTCTTCATGGCGATGTTGATTTCCTTGTTCAGGCGCAGGACGATTTCCTTGGGCGTGCCCGCGGGGGCCACGATGCCGCCCCAGGCGCTCATCAGGAAGCCTTTCACCCCTGCCTCGCCCATGGTCGGCACATTGGGGAACAGGGCGGAGCGCTTCTCTCCGGTAAAGCCCAGGGCCCGCAGCGTGCCAGCCTGGACATGGCTCGATAGCGGGCCGATGTTGTCGAACATCAAGTCAATGCGGTTGCCAATCAGATCCTGGTAGGCAGCGGCAGACCCTTGGTAGGGAATGTGGTTGAGCTTGACGCCCGTCATCTGTTCGAACAGTGCCAGGCTCATGTGGCCGGTCGTGCCTACGCCCGGAGAGGCGCCGGTGACGGTGCCGGGTGGCTGCTGGCGGATATAGGCCAGCAATTCCTCGACGTTTCTGGCCGCCAGGGAGGGGCGAACCACCAGCAGGTTGTGGGTGTAAGAGAACTGTGCAATCGGGGCAATGTCGCGGTTTACGTCATAGGGCAGCTTTTTGAACAGGCTGCGGTTGATCGCCAGGGTGTTGACGTTGCCGTAGCCGATGGTGTAGCCATCGGGCGCGGATCGGGCAATGGCCGTCATGCCGATACCGCCACCGCCGCCCGCCCGGTTGTCCACGATGACGGGCTGCCCCAACTGCTTTTCCAACTCGCCGGCCAGAAGTCTGCTGATCATGTCCGGGCTACCGCCGGGCGGGGTGGGTACGATGAACTTGATGGGTTTGGTCGGCCAGGTCTGCGCATAGGCAGGCGCGACGGCGGTCAGCGCCAGGCCAAGGGAAAGGGCGGTCGCGCGCCAGAGGTTCTTCAGCATTCCAAACTCCTCATGTGAAAGTGCAATGTTCTTGTTGGGGCTGGGCGCGGAAAAGGGCGCCCAATCATTGCAGGATGTATCCGGTTGACAGGCACTGATATTAGAGAGCCTGTGGATGCCCGACAATCAACATTTCAGTTCCGACTGATAACTTCATGTAATACCGCAACCGGCATGGCGTGAAGCGGTTGTCCCGCTCTTGCTGTGCCCCATTCATGCGTATCCAAAGCCCCTCCCTTGTTGAATTGCATGCCTTTCTGGCGGTGGCGCGCACCGGTAGTTTTCGCCGGGCTGCCCAGGAACTGTGTGTCACCCAGGCCGCCGTCAGCCGTGCGGTGATGCGGCTGGAGGCCGACATGGGGCAGGAAGTGTTCCTTCGTACGGGGGGCGGGGTGGTGTTGACGGCGCTGGGTGAGGATCTGCAACGCATGACCGCCCGGCATGTGCAGGCGCTCGAGGCGGCCGGCATGCACCTGCGCAGGCAACAGGAGCGCCTGCGTGTGCGGCTCGCTGTGATCACCAGCCTGGGCAACCTGTGGCTTATGCGCAGGCTGGAAAGCTTTCGGCAGCTGCACCCCGAGGTGGAAATCGAGTTTCGCCAATACAGGCACGATGAAGATTTCACGCGCGACGATGTGGACCTGTGGATCGATGTGAAGCGTGGCGTAAGCCAGCAGTGGCCGCGTCAGATTGCTGCGCGCTACCTGATCGGGCGGAACGTCCAGGTGGTCTGCGCCCCCCGACTCGCGCAGGACATCCGTTGTGCTGCAGATCTGCTGCGCTACCCCCTGCTCTACCACTCCTCTTTTCCGGAAAATTGGGATATCTGGGCCAAGCAGGCCCATCTGGATCTGGCGGGACGGCGCATGGGCAGCGGGTTCGATCTGGTCATCAACATGGTTGACGCTGCCAAGGCTGGTATGGGTGTCGCCATTGTTCAGGAATGCATGGTGCGCGAAGACCTGCGGACCGGCAGGCTGGTGTCGCCCATCGGCATTCGCGCATCCACCGGGCGGGGCTACTACCTATGCTGTCGGCGGGCCCAGGTTGCGCACCCTGCGAGCGACCTGTTCAGCCACTGGTTGCTGCAGGAGGCGCGCCGCGATGAATCGGGTGGAGCCGGGGGCCAGGGCGTCTGTGACGATTGATCTCAGAGAGTCGCAGCGCTGAACAGATCGACCCGGTCGGTGATGATGCCGTCGGTGCCCAGATCGATCAGGCGTTGCGCAGCCCATTCGTCGTTCACGGTGTAGCTTAGGGCACGCAGTCCCAATGCATGGACCTGCTGCACCAGAGTGGCATCCCACAGCGCGTGGTTGCACACCAGCGCCTGGCAGCCCAGTGCCTGCGCCTGGTCGAGGCAACCTGGCTGCAGGGTGTCGATCAGCAGGCCGCGCGGCAAATGCGGCGCGGCATCTCGGGCGGCCGCCAGTGACTGCGGCTTGAACGAGGTCAGCAAGGGCGGTACGGCTGCGGTGGGCCAGATGCGTGCCAGCAGTTCGCCCACGGCGCGTCCGGTAGCGGCTTCGGTGCCCGGCGTGGGCTTGATTTCCACATTCAGGCAGAAATGGTTGGCCAGGCACCAGCGCGCCAGCGCCTGCAGCGTGGGCAGGCTCTCGCCCGCAAAGGCGCGCGAATGCCAGCTACCGGCGTCGAGCTGCGACAGGGCGGACCAAGGCAGGTCGCCGCCCGTGCCTTGCCCGTTGGTGGTGCGCTGCAGCGTGGCATCGTGCAGCAGAAACAGCACGCCGTCGCTGCTCAGCTTGGCGTCGCATTCGAACATGCGGTAGCCGTATTGCGCACCCAGCCGGAAGGCCGACATCGTGTTCTCGGGCGCCAGCTTGCCGGCGCCGCGGTGGGCGATCCAGCGGGGATAGGGCCAGGGGGTGTTCATGAGGGACATGGGTAGGGGCCGTTCAGAGGCGTTTGCCGGTCCGGGCATCAAACCAGTGCAGGCGGTCTTCGCGCGGCGTGACGTGGATGGTGTCGCCCACTTTGGGCGAGGCGCTGCCCTCATCGATGCGCACGATCAGGCTGTCGCCGCCCATGGTGGCGTAGACCAGGCGTTCGGCGCCCAGCAATTCGACCGTGTCCACGCGCACTTCCCAGCCCGAGGCGGTGATGTCTAGGTGCTCGGGGCGGATGCCCAGGATGGTGCCTGGCCTGCTGTTGGGCGCATGGTGCAACAGGTTCATGGGCGGCGAGCCGATGAAGCTGGCCACAAAAATCGATGCCGGCGTGTGGTAGACCTCTTCGGGTGTGCCGAACTGTTCCATGTTGCCGGCGTTCATGACGATCATGCGCTGCGCCAGCGTCATGGCCTCGACCTGGTCGTGTGTGACGAACAGGCTGGTGATGCCCAGCTCGCGGTGCAGCTTCTGGATTTCGATGCGTGTCTGCGCGCGCAGCTTGGCGTCGAGGTTGGACAGCGGCTCGTCAAACAGAAACACCTGCGGCTGACGCACGATGGCGCGGCCCATGGCCACGCGCTGGCGCTGGCCGCCCGAGAGCGCACGCGGCTTGCGTTCGAGCAGGTGGCCCAGTTCGAGGATCTTGGCGGCCTTGTCCACGCGGGCCTTGATCTCTTCCTTGGCCACCTTGGCGATCTTCAGGCCATAGGCCATGTTGTCGAACACGCTCATGTGCGGGTACAGCGCGTAGTTTTGGAACACCATGGCGATGTCGCGCTTCGCGGGCTCGAGGTTGTTGACCACGCGCGCACCAATCGATATGGTGCCGCCGGTAATCTCTTCCAGGCCCGCCACCATGCGCAGCAGCGTGGATTTTCCGCAACCCGAGGGGCCGACGATCACGATGAATTCACCGTCCTTGATTTCAGCGTTGACACCGTGGATGACGGGCACGGCCGCCTGGCCGGTGCCATAGCGCTTGACGATGCTGTTGAGTGAAATGGATGCCATAAAAATTGATGCGTTTTCAGGAGGGCAGAAGCTGCGAGATGAGCTAATGGACAGGGTCACTTCTCCGTGTCCACCAGGCCTTTCACAAACCACTTCTGCATCAGGATGACGACGGCCGTGGGGGGGAGCATGGCGATGAGGGCGGTGGCCATGACGATGTTCCAGTCCACGGCCGCTTCGCCGCCGGCCAGCATGCGCTTGATGCCGATCACCACGGGGTACATGTCCTCCGAGGTGGTCATCAGCAGGGGCCAGAGGTACTGGTTCCAGCCATAGATGAATTGGATCACGAACAAGGCCGCGATCGACGTCTTGGACAGCGGCACCAGGATGTCCTTGAAAAAACGCATGGGTCCGGCGCCGTCGATGCGTGCGGCCTCCACCAGTTCGTCCGGGACCGTCAGGAAAAACTGGCGGAAGAGGAAAGTGGCCGTGGCCGAGGCGATCAGCGGCAGCGTGAGCCCGGCGTAGCTGTTGAGCAGGCCCAGGTCGGCCACGACCTTGTAGGTGGGCAGGATGCGCACTTCCACGGGCAGCATCAGCGTCAGGAAGATGGCCCAGAAGCACAGCATCTTGAACGGAAAGCGGAAGTACACGATGGCGAACGCCGACAGCAGCGAGATCGCGATCTTGCCCACGGTGATGACCATGGCCACCACGAAGCTCACCCCCATCATGTGCACGACGTTGGTGTTGGAGCCCAGCTTGCCTGAGCCGAACAGCGCGGCCTGATAGTTCTCCCACAGGTGCGCGCCGGGCAGCAGCGGCATGGGCGACTGCACGATGGCGTCTGCCGTGTGGGTGGACGCGATCAGCGCCAGGTACAGCGGAAAGGCAACGATGGCCACGCCGAGGACGAGCACGGCGTGGGACAGAAAATTGAGCCAGGGGTTGCGATCAACCATGGACGGCCTCCGGGTTCACGGAATGCAAGGCAGAGGGAAAGAAAGGGAAGTGCATGTCAGTACTGCACCTTCTTTTCCACATAGCGGAACTGGACCACCGTGAGCGCCACCACGATGCACATCAAAATGACCGACTGCGCGGCAGAGCCGCCCAGGTCCAGCGCCTTGAAGCCGTCCTGGTAGACCTTGTAGACGAGGATTGATGTCGACTGGCCCGGGCCGCCCTGTGTGGCCGCGTCGATGATGCCGAAGGTGTCGAAGAAGGCGTAGACGATGTTGATCACCAGCAGGAAGAACGTGGTCGGCGACAGCAACGGCAACTGGATGTTCCAGAAGCGGCGCCAGGGCCCCGCGCCATCGATGGAGGCGGCCTCGATCAGTGCTTTGGGAATGGACTGCAGGCCTGCCAGAAAGAACAGAAAGTTATAGGAAATCTGTTTCCATACCGATGCGATCACGATCAGTGCCATGGCCTGTCCGTCGTTCATCATGTGGTTCCAGTTGTAGCCCAGTGCGCCCAGGTAATAGGCGACCACGCCGATGGACGGCGAGAACAGGAACACCCACAGCACGCCGGCGATCACCGGCGCCACGGCATAAGGCACGATGAGCAGGGTCTTGTAGACCACGGCGAAGCGCACGATGCGGTCTGCAAAGATGGCCAGGATCAGCGACACCACGATGCCAAGGCCCGCCACCAGCAACGAAAAAACGGCCGTACGCTGGAACGAGTCGAGGTACGAAGGGTTGTCCACCAACTGGCGGAAATTGTCCAGACCCACCCATTCCTTGCTCATGCCGAAGGCATCCTCCATCTGGAAGGACTGGAGCACGGCCTGACCGGCAGGCCAGAAAAAGAAGATGCCGATGATGAGCAGCTGTGGGGCAATTAGCACCCAGGGCAGCCATGCCGAGCGGAAAAGTACGCGTTTTTCCATGACGGTCATAAACAAAAAAACCGCCGGTGCACAGTGCAGCCGTCGGGGGAGGTGAAACGGCCCCGGTGACCGGGGCCGCTGGTGGGGGTAGGCGCCCCATCGGGCGCCAGGCCCTTATTGCTTGTAGGAACGCTCGAAACGGGCCAGCAGCTCGTTGCCGCGGCTCACGATGGCATCCAGGGCTTCCTTGGCGGATTTCTTGCCGGACCAGACCTGCTCGAGTTCCTCGTCCTCAATGGTGCGGATCTGCACGTAGTTGCCTAGGCGGATGCCGCGGGAGTTGTCGGTCACCTTGCGCACCATCTGATTCACCGCCACATCGGTGCCCGGATTCTTGGCGTAAAAGCCGGACTTGTCCGTCAGCTCGTAGGCGCCCATGGTGATGGGCAGATAGCCTGTGCGCTGGTGGCTGGCCGCCTGCACCTTGGTTTGTGACAGGAACTCGAAGAACTTGGCCACGCCTTTGTATTCGGCAGGCTTCTTGCCGGCCATTACCCACAGCGATGCGCCGCCGATCACGGTGTTCTGCGGTGCGCCCTTCACGTCGGGGTAGTAGGGCATGGGGGCCAGGCCGTAAGCGAACTTGGCGTTCTTTGCCACGTCGCCGTAGAAGCCCGACGAGGTCTGGATCATGGCGCATTCACCCGCGGTGAACGAAGCTTGCGCTGCAGAGCCGCGGCCCTTGTACAGGTACTCACCCGCCTTGGCGGCCTTGGCCAGGTTGTCGATGTGTCGCACATGCAGCGGCGAGTTGATCTTCATGCGGGCCTTGTAGCCGTTGGCGCTCAGGCCATTCTTCTCGGTGGCAAATTCGACGTTGTGCCAGGCCGAGAACGACTCCAGCTGGGTCCAGCCGTTCCAGGCGAGCGTCATGGGGCAGCTGTGGCCGCTGGCCTTGAGTTTCTTGGCGGCTTCAAACACTTCGGGTCAGGTGGCGGGGGCCTTGTCGGCGTTCAGGCCGGCCTTCTTGAAGGCGTCCTTGTTGTAATAGAAGATGGTGGTGGAGCTGTTGAACGGGAAGCTCAGCATCTGGCCGTTGGGGGCCGTGTAGTAAGCCGCCACAGCGGGGATGTAGGCCTTGGGGTCGAAGTCCGCGCCGGCGTCCTGCATCACCTTGCCCACGGGCACGGTGGCGCCCTTGCTGGCCATCATGGTGGCGGTGCCCACTTCAAACACCTGCAGGATATGTGGCGCATTGCCCGAGCGGAAAGCGGCAATGGCGGCGGTCATGCTTTCGTCATATGCGCCCTTGAAGGTCGGCACCACCTTGTATTCCTTCTGGCTCTCGTTGAATTGTTTGGCCAGGTCGGTGACCCACTCGTTGTTCACGGCCGTCATCGAATGCCACCACTGGATTTCTGTTTGGGCTTGCGCCGAAACGCACCAGGTGGTGGCAAGGGCGGCGGTCAGGGCCAGATGCTTCAATTGCATGACTACTTCTCCAGAATGACAAAGATACAAAGATGCGATGCTACGTGGTGTTTATGTCGGCAATATGTCGTTGTCGCACAGGCTTTTTTCCCCAACAACCGGGGAAACCCGCTGAGCATTGGGGTGGCGCGGCATTGTGACGTTCACAAAGTCGCTGCAGCCAATTCATGGAAGGCGTCAAGGCCATTGCGGGGAAGGTGGCGGATTTTTGTGCAATGCATCATGCTTGCGTCCCTGATGGCTTGCGGTGCCTCGTGCAGCTGCCAGCCAGGTGTTTTTCCAACCTCCGATGAGCCATGGCCACCACCTCTCTGGACAAAAGCAAGATCAAATTCCTGTTGCTCGAGGGCATCCATCCCTCTGCGCTGGGTGTCATCCGCGCGGCCGGCTACTCGCAGATCGAGGCCATTGCGGGGGCGCTGCCCGACGACGAACTCCAGCGCAAGATGGCAGACGCACATTTCGTCGGCATCCGCTCGCGCACGCAGCTGACCGATGAAGTGTTCGCCCATGCACCCAAGCTGGTGGCGGTGGGATGCTTTTGTATTGGCACCAACCAGGTGGACTTGAATGCGGCACGCGAACGCGGCATTGCCGTTTTCAATGCGCCGTACTCCAACACCCGCTCGGTGGCCGAGCTGGTGCTGGCCGAGGCCATCTTGCTGCTGCGTGGCATTCCCGAAAAAAATGCAGTGGCGCACCGGGGCGGTTGGCTCAAATCGGCCGACCACGCCCATGAGATTCGCGGCAAGACGCTCGGGATCGTGGGCTATGGCTCGATTGGCACGCAGCTGTCGGTGCTGGCCGAGGCGCTCGGGATGCATGTTGCGTTCTATGACGTGGTCAACAAGCTGCCTTTGGGCAATGCCCGCCAGGTGCAGCGTCTGCACGATCTGCTGGGTCAGAGTGACATCGTGAGCCTGCATGTGCCAGAAACACCCGCCACCCAATGGATGATCGGCGCCGCCGAGATCGCCGCCATGAAACCCGGGGGCATCCTTATCAATGCAGCGCGCGGCACAGTGGTGGAGATCGAGCCTCTGGCCGAGGCCCTCAAGGGCAAAAAGCTGTTGGGCGCGGCCATCGACGTGTTTCCCGTGGAGCCACGCACGAACCAGGACGAGTTCCAGTCGCCCCTGCGCGGGCTGGACAACGTGATCCTCACGCCCCACATCGGCGGCTCTACCATGGAGGCGCAGGCAAATATCGGTCTGGAAGTGGCGGAAAAGCTGGTGAAGTACAGCGACAACGGCACCAGCACCTCGTCGGTCAACTTCCCCGAGGTGGCGCTGCCCGCCCACCCTGGCAAACACCGTCTGCTGCACATCCACCGCAATGTGCCGGGCGTGCTGTCTGAGATCAACCGCATCTTCTCGGACAATCAGATCAACATCGCGGCCCAGTACCTGCAGACCAACGAGAAGATTGGCTATGTGGTGATCGATATCGATGCGGCGTCGTCCGACCTGGCGCTGGACAAGCTGGCCCATGTGCCCGGAACGCTGCGCAGCCGCGTGCTGTTCTGAATACGCTGGGTGCGCTTCTGCCCGGCAGGGTGATCTCAATCCGGCAAGGACAGGGCCGGTGGCATAAAATCCTTTCCCCGATGCTCATGGGCGCGTGGCGCCCACCCAGGTAGATTTCATGAATGTTCCGATTGCGTTGGCTGCCTTGCAGGCGCAGGCTGCCGAGCCTGTGCGTCTGCGCGAAATTCCTTACAACTACACCTCGTTCTCCGACCGGGAGATCGTGATCCGTCTGCTGGGCGCGCCCGCCTGGGAGGTGCTTGACCAGCTGCGCAATGAGCGCCGCACCGGCCGCTCCGCCCGCATGCTCTACGAGGTGCTGGGCGACATCTGGGTGGTGCAGCGCAACCCTTACCTGCAAGACGATCTGCTGGACAACCCCTCCCGTCGCAAGCTGCTGGTCGATGCCCTGCAGCACCGCCTGGGTGAGATCGACAAGCGCCGCACGCCGGCCGACGACGCCGAGCGCGATCGCCTGGTGGGCGAGCTGGCACAGGCAGCACGCCGCGCGGTGACGCAATTCGATGCCACGTTCGAACAGGCTGCCACGCTGCGCCGCCAGATTCAGCGCACGCTGGGGCGTCTGACGGCCAAGGACAACATCAAGTTCGACGGCCTCTCGCGCGTGAGCCACGTGACCGACGCCACCGACTGGCGCGTCGAATACCCCTTTGTGGTGCTCACCCCCGACACCGAAGTAGAGATGGCCGGTCTGGTCAAGGGCTGCATCGAGCTGGGGCTCACCATCATCCCGCGCGGGGGTGGCACGGGCTATACCGGAGGTGCGATTCCGCTGACGTGGAAGAGCGTGGTCATCAACACCGAAAAGCTCGAGGCCATGACCGAGGTGGAAATGCGCCGCCTGCCGGGCATGGACAGCGAGGTCGGCACCGTGTGGACCGAGGCCGGTGTGGTCACCCAGCGCGTGGCCGACGCAGCCGAGCGTGCAGGTTTTGTGTTCGCGGTGGACCCGACCAGCGCCGAGGCTTCGTGCATTGGCGGCAACATCGCCATGAATGCGGGCGGCAAGAAGGCCGTGCTTTGGGGCACGGCGCTGGACAACCTGGCCAGTTGGCGCATGGTGACGCCCGAGGCGCAGTGGCTGGAGGTGACGCGCCTGGACCACAACATGGGCAAGATCCATGATGCCGAGATGGCCACCTTC
>Ga0116172_10002873_pt1 | contig 14723 bp, 11 predicted proteins | sample AD_UKC083_MetaG_FD_89799 | JGI IMG/M metagenome (GOLD analysis project Ga0116172, IMG submission 89799) | Active sludge microbial communities of municipal wastewater-treating anaerobic digesters from USA - AD_UKC083_MetaG | ecosystem: Engineered > Bioreactor > Anaerobic > Digestate | place: USA...
GGCAACAAAACGACCTTTATATTCAATCCTTCTTCCAGCAACAAATCAATTCCCCTCAATGAAGCTTTAATGCCGGCAGCATCGCCGTCGTAGAGTACGGTAACATTGTTGGTAAATCGGTGAATAAGACGAATTTGAGCCGGAGTGAGGGAGGTTCCCGACGAGGCTACTACATTTTCTATGCCGCTTTGATGAAGAGATATTACGTCAGTATAGCCTTCCACCAACAAACAGCGGTCTTCTTTTACGATGGCCTGCTTGGCAAAATACATTCCGTAGAGTTCGCTTCCTTTGTGGTATATTTCTGACTCGGGAGAATTGAGGTATTTAGCTGTTTTGTCGTCCTTTTTAATGACTCTGCCGCCAAAAGCAATTATTTTGCCGGAAAGAGAATGAACGGGAAATATCAGACGTCCGCGAAAACGGTCGGTAAGTCGATTATTTTCCGTTTCGATGGTGAGTCCGGTTTTTACGAGATATTTTTTATTGTAACCCGCTTTCAATGCCTTTTGCGTGAAAGCATCGTGCTCATCGAGGCAGTAGCCCAACTGAAATTTTCGAATCATGTCTTCTCTGATGCCGCGTTCCAGGAAATAACTCAACCCGATAGTTTTTCCGTCGATATGATGATAAAGTGTATCGGAAAAGTATTTTTGTGCAAATTCGTTTACCAGCAACAGGCTTTCACGTTCGTTGTGGAGTTCCTTTTCTTCATCGGTCAATTCTCTTTCCTGAACTTCTATGTTGTACTTTCTCGCAAGGAATTTCAAAGCTTCATAATAGGACAGCTGCTCATGCTCCATTATGAAATGAACCGCATTTCCACCTTTTCCACAACCAAAGCATTTGAAAATTCCTTTGGCCGGCGAAACGGTAAACGATGGCGTTTTTTCGTTGTGAAACGGACACAATCCAATCATGTTTACGCCTCTTTTTTTGAGCGTAACATAATCGGAAACCACATCCTGAATTTGTGCAGCTTCCATAATTCGGTCAATGGTGGCTTGGTCTATCATACGAATAGAATGAATTTTAAAAAAACAACTTTTTCTCTTGAAATAAAACACAAATCTACTGATTTTATTCATGAATTTAGCTGGAGAAAATTTAAAAATTGAAAATTTCCGATTGTTCCGTTTTTAAAGTTGCAGGGTGCATCTTTTTCTGAAAACTTTATAATTTTTTATATATTCATTTGCTACTCAGCAGAAAAATGTGTTATTTTGAATCAAATTTTAATTCAAAAAAATCCATTTTGGTGAAAGAAATTTTATCTTATTTAGGGGTCATTATCATGCTTGCAGGCGTTGCATTGCTGGCTTACTATCATTTTGGCAATCGGCCGACCAATGTTGTTTTGACTTCTGCAGGCATACTTGTTTTTATCGGTTTTTTAGTTCAAATTTTTATGTATAAAAAAAATCGGTAATTGAACAAAAAAGTTTTCGAGCAAGAGAGATATTTCAGGATTAACGTCAAAATTTAAATTGAGAAGTTTTATTAATGAAAAAATGGAATAGCGATACTGCTCACTATTCTGTCGGTCAAATTTTCTTTACACAAATTGATAAATGCTTAATTCCTCCAAAATTTGCCTGTTTATTATCAAAAAACACTTCTGACAGAAACAGTAAATTTGTTTCTCAGTGTGAAAATTGAAAATTATCCCGTAAATTTGTACTTAAAAAGTAATAGATTCCCGTTTTTTAAGTTTTTAATTCAGAGGAACAACTTTATTTTCCGGAAGTTGTTCAAAGATATTGTTCTTTATTAATTCGTATTTTTATTCTTGTTGAAAAGGAAAAATATAAATAAAATACTGTTTCTGCTGACTATTATTTTCTTGAGTAGTTGTTCAATGCAGAAAAATACATGGTTTTCACGTAATTACCATGCTTTGACTGCGCATTTTAATATTTATTTTAATGGACAGGAAAGTTACAATGAGGGTCTGAAGAATATTTTGGAAACCCATCAGGACGATTACTCCACCGTTCTTCCAATGTACCCCATCAGCAAACATTCCAATGCTTCAGCTGCTACGGCAAATATGGATCGTGCCATTGAAAAAGCGCGAAAAGCCATTAAACTTCACTCCATCAAACAGAAGCCCGAAAAAAATTACAAGAAATGGAATTCTGCCGAATACCAAGCTTTTTATAATCAGGAAGAATTTAATCCTGTTTTGAAAGATGCATGGATGCTTATTGGGAAAGCCGAATTTCACAAAGGTGATTTTCTGGGTTCGGCCGGAACATTTTCATACATTGCCCGCCATTTTGCTTCTGATCCCGATTTGGTAGCACAAGCCAAAATTTGGCAGGCACGTGCTTATGGCGAAATGGGTTGGCTTTACGAAGCTCAGCAAATACTGGGTGATGTCAACCAAGATCATTTAAAACGTCAGCATATTGGCCTTTTTGCTTCTGTTAATGCCGATATTTTGTTGAAAAATCATCAGTACACAGAAGCAATTCCTTTTTTGCGGGTAGCCATAGAAAAAGAACCCGATAAGAAGCTGAAACAACGTTTCCTTTTCATTTTGGCACAACTTTATCAATCAACTGGCGACGAAAAGGCGGCTTATGAAACCTATACCAAAGTACTTCAATACAATCCGCCTTTTGAAATGGATTTTTATGCACGAATTCAGCGCTCGGAGTTGAATGCAGCTAACCAGACAGAAGTGCAGAAAGATCTGAACAAAATGCTTAAAAGCTCAAAATATAAAGATTATCAGGATCAGATTTATTTTGTTCTCGGCAAAAGTTTCTTGAATCGGGGCGACACTGCACAAGCCATAAATGCTTTCCGTTCCTCTGTCGAAAAAAGCACCCGAAATGGTTACGACAAAGCCAATTCTCTTATTACACTCGGCGATTTGTTCTATCGTCAGAAGAATTACAAGGAAGCATATCCCTGCTATGATGCCGCTTCCAAAATTATTACCGATGAACATCCCGACTATCAACGCATTTCAAAACTGGCCGACATTTTAAGTGAATTTGTAGTACAGTACGATATTGTGATGTTGCAGGACAGCTTGCAACGTTTGGCTGCCATGCCCGAAAACCAGCGTATGGAAATAATTAAAAAAATTATCAGTCAGGTTGAACAAGAGGAAAAAGAAGCTGCCAAAAAAGCAGAAGAAGAAAAGTTGGCACTGAACAATCCTAATAATGACGATGAAGAAACACTCATCCCAATTGGAGGTCAACTGGGAAATTCCAACGAATGGTATTTTTACAATTCGAACCTTATGAAAGTTGGGAAAAGTGAATTTCAGAAAAAATGGGGAAATAGAAAACTGGAAGACAATTGGCGTCGCACCAATAAATCTGCTTCGCTTTTTGCAGAGGAATCCAATACGGAAAATGGCGTCAGTGAGTCGATGATGGACAGTGCATCTTCAACGTTGCCTATTTCCGACAATAAAAATCCGGATTTTTATTTGAAACAGATACCGCTGACACCGCTTCAACTGAAAATCTCAAACGAACAGATGGCTCAGGCGATGTTTAACGTTGGAAAAATTTATTATGAAAAAATTCAGGATATTCCGTCCGCTATTCAGACTTTTGAGGAATTTGTCGGAAGATTTCCCCAGCACAGCCTTGTTCCTGATGCTTATTTCCAGCTGTATCTAATGGAATCGAAACTCGGCAATTTGGCTGAAGCTGAAAAATGGCGCAACAAACTTGTAAGTGAATTTCCACAAACCGACTACTTTAAAATGCTTTCAAAACCCGATTACATTCAACGTTTGAAGCGAATGTATGAAGAGCAGGATTCGCTTTACAGTGCTACGTACCACGCATATTCGAGTAACGATTTTGCTACGGTTTTCAGAAATTTTCAATACATGCAGGAAAATTATCCTTTGTCGGAGTTAATGCCAAAATTTCAATTTCTTTATGCGCTTAGTGTTGGAAAAACACAGGAATCACCCAATTTTGAAAAAGAACTGAATCAGTTGGTTACCAAATATCCCGAGAGTGATGTCAGTGCAATGGCAAAAGATATATTGTCGCTCATGCGCCAGGGAATGGTGGCAAAATCCGGCAGTACACACGGGACATTGCTTGCCAAAAGAGAAGAAATAGAAAAATCAGAAATTGCGCCGGCTGAACAGCAGCAATTTTCTGCCGATACCAAGACCAAACACATGCTTTTGTTGATAACGGATGCTCCACGAGAAGACCTGAACAAGTTTATGTATCAGATTGCTTCTTTCAACTTTTCACGTTTTCTCATCAAGGATTTTGATTTGGGGATTCAACCGCTGGACAGTGTCAGAAATATATTGTTTGTTGATAACTTCGATTCCTACGACGAGGTGGTGTGGTATGAAAATTCGATCATTTCAGATGCTTTTTTAAGTCAATTGCTGTCGCAACTAAAAGTTCAGGAATTGATTATTTCCGAAGAAAATTTTGCTTTGTTGAAAAAGGGATTGAGTTTAACAGATTATATGGCTTTTCATGACAAATTTTTAGCAAAGAATGCCGGTTCCGTTTCTAAACCGATATCCGGGATTACGGATAAAGAAACGAAATCTGAATCAAAAAAATCTGTTGCCATTGCACCACCGGCCAAAACAAATACTGCAAACCAAACAGAAAATATTGTTCCTGCTTCGAACGAAAAACCTGTTTCTGTTTCCCAAACTCAACAGCCAACACAACCATCAAATGTTCCTGCTGTTGCCCAACAACCGACGAAAAACGAGTCGGTTGAAAAACCTGAGACAAAAAAGGAAGAAGAAGTTCCATTGTTCAAGAATCTTTTTGCCTATAAGCCCAACGATCCACATTTTATTGCTCTTTATATTGTTTCGGGTAAGGCTGATGTAGCAAAAACCAAAGCCGCTTTTGATGAATACAATCGACAAAATTACAGCGTTTTGCAGCTCAATGTGCGATTTGAAAACGTTGGCAAACAGCAGTTTTTCATTATAGGTAGTTTCAACGATGCCAATACTGCCAAATCGTATTTGTTGCGGATGGTGAAAGAAAACACACTGTTTGAGGGATTAAAGGGCACAAGTTACAGAAATCTCATCGGAACACAGCAAAACTTGAATGTTATGGTTCAGCAAAATGCACTGAACGTTTATTTCGACTTTATGAAACAGTATTATCTGAATTGAGATGTTTTTTGAAAAGAGAAAGTTAAGAAAATGAGAAAAGACAGAATACTTTGGGTAGATGACGAAATAGAGATGTTGCGGCCTTATCTTCTTTTTCTGGATGAAAAGGGGTATGAAGTTGTTACCGCTACCAACGGGAATGATGCGGTAGATATCTGTCAGAAAGAAAGTTTCGATATTATTTTTTTGGATGAAAACATGCCTGGATTGAGCGGGTTGGAAACGCTGGCGCTGATAAAAGAAATCGATTCTGATGTTCCTTTGGTAATGATTACAAAGAACGAAGAAGAAAACATCATGAATATGGCCATTGGCAACAAAATTGCCGACTATTTGACAAAACCAGTCAATCCGAGTCAGATTCTGATGACACTCAAAAAAAATATTCATCGCAAAGAAATTGTAAACGAACATGCAACGGCTGCCTATCGTTCGGAATTTGGACAAATAGGTATGAAAATCAACGATTCGTTTACTTACGACGATTGGGTGGAAGTCTACAAAAAACTCGTTTTCTGGGAATTGGAACTTTCCGAAACCGACAGCGGCATGGACGAAATGCTTCGGATGCAGAAAATGGATGCCAACACAACCTTTTCAAAATTCATAAAAAATAATTACGAGCGATGGTTTGAGCATCCCGAAGAACGTCCCTTGATGAGTTTTGAGATATTTAAAACAAAAGTTTTTCCTTTGCTCGACAACGATGAAAAAGTTTTTTTTGTGGTGGTGGACAATTTCCGCCTCGACCAATGGAAAATGATACGCGAGCTGTTGAGTGATTATTATCAGTTTGAAGAAGAAGAGCTTTATTGCAGCATTCTCCCTACCGCTACGCAGTATGCACGAAATGCCATCTTTTCCGGTTTGATGCCGTTGCAAATTCAACAAATGTTTCCTCAATTCTGGGTGGAAGAAGAAGAGGAAGAAGGTAAAAACCTGATGGAGAGTGAGCTGCTTCAGACACAAATTCAACGCTTTCGGAAAAAATATACTTTTTCGTACCATAAAATCAACGATTCCGTTTCGTGTCAGCGTTTGATTGATCAATTGCCACATTTGGAAAACAACAATTTGAATGTTTGCGTGCTGAATTTTATCGACATGCTTTCGCATGCGCGCACTGAATCAAAAATGGTTCGCGAGCTGGCCAACGATGAAAAAGCCTATCGCTCGCTAACCCTTTCATGGTTCCGTCATTCCGCTACTTTTGATTTGTTCAGAGCAATTGCCGAACGTGGTTATAAAGTGGTTTTTACAACCGACCACGGCACTATTCGCGTAAATAATCCGATAAAAGTCGTTGGAGATAAAAATACAAATGTCAACCTGCGCTACAAAGTCGGTAAAAATCTGAGCTACAACAGAAAGGAAGTTTTTGAAGTTACCCAGCCTGCAAAAATTGGACTGCCCAGCCCCAATGTCAGTTCTGCTTACATTTTTGCCTGCAATGATGATTTTTTTGCTTATCCGAACAATTATAATTATTACGTTAGTTATTACAAAAATACCTTTCAACATGGAGGCGTTTCTTTGGAAGAAATGTTGGTGCCTCTGATTGTAATGAATCCAAAGTAGGCGGATGATGATAAGTCTTTTTCAGCGGCGGTTGAAAAGAGTACTCGGTAACAATATTTTTGCCGAATCATAAACGACATCAGACTTAAACTCTGATGAAAAAACGAAATACTATGAGAATAGGATTGATAGGATTTGGAAAAACGGGAAAAGCTGTAGCTTCCGTTATTTTACAAAACGAAGATTTCGAATTGAGATGGATTATCAGGCGAAAGAAGCTGCTCGATCATCGTTCAGCTGCGGATGTGTTAGGGATTGAAGTCAAAAATAGTGATGAAGGTCTCATTTATTCGACATCAAACACGAATCTTGAAGATTTAATGAATACTTGTCCCGTTGACGCCATTATCGATTTTTCTTCAGGTGAAGGCATTTATACTTATGGAGAATCGGCAGCAAAGAGAAAAATAAAAATTATTTCTGCTATTTCTCATTACAAGCCTAAGGAAATTGCTTTTTTGAAATCATTGGCACAACAAACTACCGTTTTTTGGTCGCCAAATATTACGCTTGGCGTTAACTATTTGATGATTTCGGCGAAGTATTTGAAAAAAATTGCACCTTGGGTTGATATTGAGATTGTAGAAGAGCATTTTAAGGGAAAAGAGGGAACTTCTGGCACAGCTTTGAAAATTGCGGAAGTGTTGGATATGGACAAGACACAAATCAATTCCATTCGTGCAGGGGGAATTGTTGGCCGACACGAAATTATTTTTGGTTTCCCATATCAGACAGTGCGACTTATTCATGAGTCAATTTCGCGAGAAGCTTTTGGTAATGGAGTTTTGTTTGTTGCCGAAAATTTGAAAGAGAAAGGAGTAGGATTTTATAACTTTGAAGATTTGTTGCTTCCTTATTTTGCCGATTGACGAAAGAGTTTTTTTTTCGCAATCGCCAAGGTAAAGCGATGCAAATTCCCTCAATTATTTTTACTATATAAAATATCAACATACTGATAATTAATGAAATAATTTACTATTTATTGATTTTTAAAATCAATTCAAGACTATAATACAGAAATGAAAACTTTTATCAGAGCGAAGGATTTGGGAAACTTTCAGGAAGCTCTCCAAGAGGCTTTTGAAGTTAAGAAAAACCGTTTCGGATACCAGCATCTGGGGAAAAACAAAACGTTGTTGATGGTTTTTTTTAATTCAAGTTTAAGAACGCGTTTGAGTACCCAAAAAGCAGGAATGAATCTTGGAATGAACACCATAGTGCTGGATATAAATCAAGGAGCATGGAAACTTGAAACAGAACGTGGTGTGGTAATGGATGGAGACAAAACCGAGCATATTTTGGAAGCGATTCCGGTTATGGGAAATTATTGCGACTTAATTGGAGTTCGCTCTTTTGCTCAGTTCGAAAACAAAGCATACGATTATCAGGAAACTATTCTTCAGCAGTTTATTCAATTTTCCGGAAGACCGGTTTTCAGCATGGAAAGCGCTACGGCTCATCCACTGCAGGCTTTTGCTGATCTTATTACTATAGAGGAATATCGAAAAAAGCCTCATCCCAAAGTTGTCATGTCTTGGGCGCCACATCCGAAAGCCTTGCCACAAGCTGTTCCTAATTCTTTCGCCGATTTTATGAACGAAGCCGATGTGGAATTTGTTATTACTCATCCCAAAGGTTACGAACTTGCTCCAGAATTTGTACGAAATGCACACATAGAATATGATCAGATGAAAGCTTTTGAAGGAGCTGATTTTGTTTATGCTAAAAATTGGGCTGCCTATCAAGACCCGAACTACGGGAAAATTATCTGTACTGACCGAAGCTGGACTGTCAGCAGCCGACAGATGGCTGTTACCAACAATGCCTATTTTATGCACTGTTTGCCTGTACGTCGGAATATGATTGTAACTGATGAAGTGATTGAAAGTCCACAATCATTGGTTATTCCCGAAGCTGCAAATCGAGAAATTTCCGCTGAAGTTGTCATCAAACGAATGCTTGAAAGTTTATAAATATTTATCATATTAATCATCAATTATTTAAATAATTATTTTTGTTGCCCATGTGGGTTAAAAACTATGGATATAGAACAAGTTATTGCAAGTATTAGAAACATTCCCGATTTTCCCAAAAAAGGAGTTCTTTTTAAAGATATTACTACGGCTATGAAAGATGCCGAAGTGTTAAGATTTATTTCCGATGAGCTCTACGAGTATTACAAAGACAAGGGAATTACAAAAGTTGTAGGTTTGGAAAGTCGCGGGTTTATGCTCGGTAGTATTTTGGCTTATAAGCTTCACGCCGGATTCGTATTGATTCGTAAAGCAGGCAAATTGCCGGCTGAAACCTATAGAGTAGATTATGAGCTCGAATATGGCGTCGATTCATTGGAAATTCACAAAGACGCTATCGAAAAGAACGATATTGTTCTTCTTCATGACGATTTGCTGGCCACTGGCGGAAGTGCCAACGCCGCACTAACGTTGCTCGACAATTTCAAACCTAAATCCATTTATGTGAGTTTTCTCATTGAACTGAAAGATTTAAAAGGAAGAGATCGCCTCAAAGGCGTGCAGGATGTTCATTCTCTCATTCAGTTTTGATTTTTTTAAATTAAAACTATTGAACGTTTTCTGCAAAATTTCGAAAAACAAATTTGTAGAGATAAACTGGTCAACATAGATATGTTTGAGGAAAAGAAAAAACTTACCGTCATCAAGGTTGGCGGAAAAATTGTGGAAGAACCCGAGACTTTAACTTCACTGTTGAATGATTTCTCGAAAATTGAAGGTTACAAAGTATTGGTTCATGGCGGCGGGCGTTCAGCAACTGCTCTGGCTACCCGCTTGGGAGTGGAAACCGAAATGATTGACGGAAGACGGGTTACGGATGCAGAAATGTTGAAGGTTGTTACCATGATATATGCCGGATGGATCAACAAGCAAATTGTTGCCGGTTTGCAGGCTTTGGGACTAAATGCTTTGGGACTTACCGGCGCCGATTTGAATTACATGCGTTCCGAAAAAAGACCGCCATATCCGGTTGATTATGGTTTTGTAGGTGATGTAAAGGAAGTTGATGTACGAATTTTAAACGAGTTGATTACGAAAGATGTGGTTCCGGTGTTAGCGCCACTCACACACGATAAATGTGGTAATCTATTGAATACCAATGCAGATACAATAGCTGCTGAAGCTGCAAAAGCTTTTTCGTCTTTCTTTGAAGTTACGCTTATTTATTGTTTTGAGAAAAAGGGGGTTTTGATGAATGAAAAAGAAGACGATAGTGTGATTTCTTCTTTAACACCAGAGCTTTTCGAAAAAATTGTGTCGGAAAAAATTATTCAGGGAGGAATGATTCCGAAATTGGAAAATTCTTTTAATGCCTTGAAAGCTGGAGTTTCAAAGGTGATTATTACAAGAGCCGATGCAATTCTTACCCATTCGGGGACAACGATAACCTTGTAAACGGTAAAATTTTCCTATTGAGGATTTGATTTTTTTCGTTTCTCATTATATTTTAGTGAAAATGACAGCAGAATTAGTAAATGAAGCCATTCAACTTTTACGGCAAATGATTGCTATTCCTTCTTTCAGTAAAGAAGAGAAAGAGGTGGCCGATTTTTTGGAGCAGTATTTGTTGCAACGTGGGTATGTTGTTTTCCGACATTTGAACAACATTTGGCTACAGAGTCCGGGCTTTGATGTTTCTCGACCGACAATCCTGCTCAATTCTCACTTGGATACTGTAAAACCAGGAAGCGGTTGGACTCGCCATCCCTTTGAAGCTTCGATAGAAAACAACAAATTATATGGTTTGGGAAGCAATGATGCCGGCGCCAGTTTGGTAAGTTTGCTCCATGTCTTTTTCTTTCTTACGCAACGACAGCAATCCTATAATTTAATTTTTGCAGCTACGGCAGAAGAAGAAATTTCTGGAAAAAACGGCTTAGAAATCATGTTGCAAGAATTTCCTAAAATTGATTTTGCCGTCGTGGGTGAACCGACAGGTATGAATATGGCTATTGCCGAAAGGGGATTAATGGTTATCGATGCAACGGTAACAGGCAAGTCGGGTCATGCCGCTCGTGAAGAAGGAGAAAATGCTATTTACAAAGCATTGAATGCAATAAAATGGTTTAGAGACTATCGTTTTGATAAAGTTTCTCCGTTGCTTGGGCCGGTGAAAATGACAGTAACCCAGATAAATGGTGGCATTCAGCACAATATGATTCCCGATAAATGTACTTTTGTGGTAGATGTCAGAAGCAACGAACTTTATACCAATGAAGAAATTTTAGAAATTATCCGTGAAAATGTTCATTGCCGTATTGAACCTCGTTCTGTTCGACTTGTTCTACTGCCACACAGTTGGACCATCCCATTGTAAAAAGAGCGCAGCAAATGAAACTTGCGTTATACGGTTCTCCAACGCTTTCCGATCAGGCATTAATGCCCTTTCCGAGCGTTAAAATCGGGCCGGGCGATTCTGCCCGTTCTCATACGGCAGATGAATATGTTTTTGTAGATGAAATTGCGAAAGGGATAGAAACTTATATCCAATTGCTCGACGGTTTACAGTTTTGAAAAAATTTTCTTGAAAAAGTAACTTCACAAAGAAACGCGAAACCCGCAAGTTTTGCAAAAGGACTCAGTAATTTTATGTTGCTGAAAACCTTGTCTCATTCTCGTTGCCTTTTCGCTCGAAAGAATAGAGGAAAGGTCTTGAGAGAAAATATTTCCCAGTTTCAGAGACCCGCCGGCATCAAGACAACAGGGGACAACTTCTCCTCCGGAGAGAATGGCAATATGATCGCGCAATGCATAACAGGATTTATGCTCAAACAAAATTTTCCCGTTTTCTGTCGGCCATTGAAATTTTGGCAACTGCTGCAGAAAAATATGATTGTCAAGTTGTATGCTCTTTCCCTTTTTTTGTGAAATCAATTCAGCGGGCGAAAGTAGAAATCTTTCTGAAATTTTTTCCTTACACAAGCTGTTGAATTTTTCACTTGCAGGTTGATTGATATTCCACAGACGCAGATTGACATAAGTTTGGGGCGAAAACTCCACAGCCATATCAAGAATATTTTCAAAAAAGCTTTCCCAATTGGCTGCTGGAATATTTTCTTCTGCATCATGTAGCGATATATTCAGTTGGCGAATGGGATGGTTTAGTATTAGTTCTTTCCGAGCTTTCAGCAATGAACCGTTTGTTGTGATATTGACATTCATTCCTTCCCGTTCCGCAACATTCAGTATTTCTTCTAATTGTGGATGCAGAAGTGGTTCCCCCAACACATGCAAATAAATATAGTTGGTGTAAGGTTTAATTTTTTCAACAATTGTTTGAAAGTTTTTTACAGATATAAATCTGGTTGGTTGAGTTGTTGAAAAACAAAAGCTGCAGTGAAAATTGCAGCTGTTGGTGATTTCAATGTAAATTTTTTTGAACATGAGCTGTTCAGTTCATTTGAAATCGATAATGTCATGAATCGACAAAATACCAACTACAGTAGATGAAGAGTCGTTTTCCATAACTGCCAGATTGGTAATGTTGTTCTCATCCATAATTTCCAATGCTTCAGTAAGCAATTCATCTTGAGCAATTTTTTTGAATCCGTGAGTCATAAAATCGCCCGCAGTCAGATTTTTTAAATCGTCGAATCGTTGAATGGCGCGTCGAATGTCTCCATCAGTAATGATGCCCACTGCCTGTTCGTTGCCATCAAACACCATCGTCATGCCTAAGCGTTTGTTGCTCACTTCATAAATCACATCCTTAAAAAGCGTATCGGTATAAACTTTTGGTATATTTCGGTTCATTTCGTCTTTCACACGTGCCAGTAATTGCCGACCTAAAGCTCCTCCGGGATGATAAAGGGCGTAATTTTCCGCTTTAAAATTCCGACGTTCCATTAGGCACACTGTCAACGCATCGCCCATAACCAGTGTTGCTGTGGTGGAAGTTGTTGGTGCCAATCCCAACGGGCAAGCTTCGTGCTCTATCCCCGTATTTAGAACCAATGTAGCTTCGCGAGCCAGTGGAGATTTCGGGTTTCCTGTCATCGCAATAATGGTGCAGCCGATTTTTTTCAGTGGAGTAATCAGGTTGACAATTTCCGGAGAACTTCCGCTGTTGGAAATCAAAAGAGCGATGTCGTTTCTGTCAATCATTCCCAAATCGCCGTGCATGGCTTCTGCGGCGTTTATGAAAATGGTTTGCGTACCGGTAGAGGCCAGTGAAGAAGCAATTTTATGTCCAATGATACCCGTTTTTCCTATTCCTAAAATTACCAGTTTTCCCTTGCAGTTGTAAATCAACTCTACAGCCCGGTTAATTTCAGGTCCAATTTTTTCGGCTAATTTTTGAAGTTCCGATATTTCCTGTTCAAAAATTTCTTTACTCCTTTTTACAAAATCCATGATTTTAATATGTCAACAGTAATTTTTTAGAATATATTCCACAAATTCCCGCACACAGCCTTGTCCACCTTTTGCTTTCATTTGAATAATTCCCGGCACGCTTTTTATCAGTTCCATTGCATCGGCAGGACATGCAGCCAAACCAACCGAGCACAACAATTCGTAACAATTCACATCATCGCCAATATAGGCTGTTTGCTGCAAACTAATGCCTTCTTTTTCGCAAATCTCTAATGCTGCAGCCAATTTTCCTCCGTTTTTTCTGCCCTTGTACAGGTAATCGAGCTGAAGTTTGTTGTATCGCATTTCTGCAATTTTGTTGTCTTCGGAAGTAACAATGCCAACTTTTATTCCTTTCGACTGTAAAATTTTTAAACCCATACCATCGCGGGTGTGAAATTTTTTCAATTCGTCGCCAAATTCGGAATAATACATGCCGCCATCTGTCATTACTCCATCTATATCGGAGAGCAACAACTTGATTTTTTGTTTTTCATTCTGAGGCAACTGTACTTTTTCAACTGGTTGATTCACCATTTCTTTTCCGGAAAGGTTTTTCGTAACATTGTCAATTAAAATGGCTTGCTGTAAGATATTACGAACATCGGAAAGATAAAGTTGATTCGGGCCATCGGAAATTGCATAATCGGGTTGAGGATGAACTTCGGCAAAAACTGCATCCACACCGACAGCCAGTGCCGCCCGCATCAAATAAGGAACCATTTCTCTGTTTCCTCCTGTTGAATTTCCCTGCCCTCCGGGTTTTTGCACGGAATGAGTAGCATCGAAAACTATCGGGAAACCATATTTTCGCATTTCTACCAATCCGGTCATATCCACCACCAAATTATTGTATCCAAAGGAAGAACCGCGTTCACAAAGCAGAATATTGTTGTTTCCTGCTTCCAGCATTTTATCTACCACATTTTTCATGTCCCATGGAGCCATGAATTGTCCCTTTTTTATGTTGACAATTTTTCCGGTTTTGGCGGCAGCTATCAAAAGGTCGGTTTGTCGAGAAAGAAAAGCAGGAATTTGCAGCACATCCACAACGTCGGCAACAGGTTGGCATTGCCAAGTTTCGTGAACGTCGGTCAGTACGGGAAGTTGAAATTCATTTTTCACTTTTTGTAAAATTTCAAGTCCGCGCTCCATACCAACGCCACGAGCCGATTTCAATGAAGTCCGATTGGCTTTGTCGAAAGAAGATTTAAAAATCAAATGGATACCTAATTCGTGGCATATTTCTTTCAGCGTTCCGGCCACTTCCATAGTCATGGCTTCCGATTCAATGGCGCAAGGCCCGGCTATGAGCACAAAGCGACCGCCATCGCCTATATCAAACTGATGAAGAACATTTATTTTTTTTGTTTCAATCATGAAACCGTAAGTTTGATTTTTTAAAAAAAGGAAGATTATTGTTTAAATTGATAAACTTTTATCCAGTCCACTTCCAAAACACCTTTATCGCCCTTTTCCTTTTCGGGAATAAATGAATTGAGTGCCAGATACAACTCTTCATCCGGTATATTTCTTACCGTTCGGTACACTTCGTAATTGTTAATCATCCAAATCAGTTCCTTTTCTGTCCACACTAAACTGTAAATATA
>Ga0116172_10002876_pt1 | contig 14716 bp, 16 predicted proteins | sample AD_UKC083_MetaG_FD_89799 | JGI IMG/M metagenome (GOLD analysis project Ga0116172, IMG submission 89799) | Active sludge microbial communities of municipal wastewater-treating anaerobic digesters from USA - AD_UKC083_MetaG | ecosystem: Engineered > Bioreactor > Anaerobic > Digestate | place: USA...
CTATCCGACAGGCAAAATGCCTATGTACTGGAACGCGCGAAAAAACTGAACGTTCCCACGGTCATTTTTACCAGGAAAGAATGGGAAGCCGGAGGACCGGATAACCGGATCGGCAACATTCTTAAAGAATATAATATTGAGTTGATTGTTCTGGCGGGGTTCCTGCTGAAGATCCCGGCAGAGATGATCGCCCGTTTTCCGGGCCGCATTATCAATATTCATCCGGCACTTTTACCCGCATTCGGAGGGAAGGGCCTGTATGGACACCACGTGCATAAAGCCGTGCTGGAAGCCGGAGAAAAAAAATCGGGCATAACCGTTCACCTGGTAGACGAACAATACGATCACGGACAACACTTGTTTCAGGCCCGGTGTACTGTAGATGAAAACGAAACACCCGAGACCCTTGCCGGAAAGATCCATTTGCTGGAACAGACACACTTTCCGGCGGTGGTAGATGAATATATTGTTAAGCATTTGGAACGCGTATGATCAAAGTCGAACATTTGTCCAAGAAATTCGGCGACCTGGAGGTTCTTAAAGATGTGAATGCCGAGATAAAAAAAGGAGAAATTATTTCTATTATCGGCCCCTCCGGAACAGGGAAAAGCACATTCCTCCGATGCCTTAACCTGCTGGACCCGCCTACCGGCGGTCACATCTATATAAACGGCCAGGAGATAACAGCACCTGGAGCCAACGTAAATCTGCTCCGACAAAAAATGGGCATGGTATTCCAGGACTTTAACCTCTTTGCCCACCTGAACATTCTGGATAACCTGACGCTGGCGCCCGTTAAATTGTTGGGTAAAACCAGGGCTGAGGCAGAAGAAAGAGGCCGCGAACTGTTGCACCTTGTTGGGCTGGCCGCCAAGGAGAAGGCCTTCCCCTCAGAATTGTCCGGAGGACAAAAACAGCGGGTGGCCATAGCACGTTGCCTGGCCATGGATCCGGCTATTATTTTATTTGACGAGCCCACCTCGGCACTCGATCCCACCATGGTGAGCGAAGTGCTTGGGGTTATCCGGCGCCTGGCCCAGACCGGTCTGACAATGGCCATTGTCACGCATGAAATGCAGTTTGCCAAAGACGTTTCAACCCGTATTTTCTTTATGAACGACGGGATTATCTACGAAGAAGGCACTCCCGACCAGGTGTTTAATCATCCGCAGAAAGACACTACCCGCGCTTTCATTAACCGTATACGCAGCCTGGAATACACCATTGCCGATTACGACCATTACGACATGTTTGAACTGGGCACCGCGGTATCTCTGTTTTGTGAAAAACATTTTCTGGATAAAAAGCAAAAAGATGCCGTTTTGCACCTGATTGAAGAAACACTTCAGTTAAGTTTCGGCGGCAGAACAGAAAAGGAAACAACCGCCCGGCGTGATCTTGTCCGGGACGAAGGAGGTATTCTGCTGACCGTCTCATACTCGGAAAAAACAAACCAGATTATAACCCGGCTCACAGGAGCCGCCTCTTTGGGTACCATTTTTAACAAAGAGGCAGATCCCGACGGTCTGGGCGTTATGATCATTAACGGTCTTACCAAAGGAGAAGCTCAGGAGCGCAGGGAAAACGGCAGGATCATTTTTGAATTACCTATTTAACAGTAACATTTATGGCTTTTCGTATATCATTTTTCAAGACACAACCGCACAGGGTTTTTACGTATAAACCGCGTTTCTGGAACCCTCAAAAAGAAGAGTTCGAAGCTCGCGTCAGAAATGCACGCGAAAAATATCAGGGTACAAAGGAAGAAGACGGGAAACAGACCTATGTACCCGGAGAAAGCATAAGAGGTTCATTTTCAAAGCATTATCAAGTCTCAAGGCGATATCCTGCCCGTCAGAAACTGATACGCGCAGTAATTATCATCGCTATTGTCATTATTCTGATTATGGCTTTCTACCTGACCGATGCTTATTCGCGCATTCTGAGCCTCATGCAGTAATGATACATGTTCTCCCACCGCATATAGCCAGCCAGATAGCTGCCGGAGAAGTGGTGCAGCGTCCTGCTTCGGTAGTAAAGGAATTGTTGGAAAACGCGGTCGACTCGGGGGCGGACCGGATTGATCTCGTCCTTGCCGATGCCGGTTCTACGCTTATGCAGGTTGTGGACAACGGCTGCGGAATGAGTTCCGAAGATGCATTGCTGGCTTTTGAACGCCACGCCACTTCCAAAATACATGACATTGAAGATTTGCAGCGGGTTAACACATTCGGATTCAGAGGGGAAGCCCTGGCGTCCATTGCATCTGTTGCGCATGTCCGTCTTCGTACAAGAAGAAACGAAGATGAAACGGGAACAGAGATCACCATTGCCGGTTCGGTCGTTACTTCACAGGAAGAAGCCGCCTGTCCTGCCGGATCTGATTTTAGTGTCCGGAACCTGTTTTTTAATGTACCGGCCCGCCGGAAATTCCTGAAATCCGAAAGCGCCGAGTTCAGACATATACTTGAAGAATTCCACCGCGTGGCGTTGTGCCGTCCCGAAATCACTTTTACGCTTACTCACAACGACAAACAGATGTACCTGCTGCCTGCATGCGACAGTCTCAGAAGCCGTATTGGCGCCACATTGGGTAAAGATATCGGAAATCAGCTGGTGGACATTAACGTAAATACGTCGCTCATCCGGATTGGAGGGTACGTAGGGAGGCCTCAGGATGCCCGGAAGACCGGCGGGAATCAGTATTTCTTTGTGAATCACCGTTTTTTTCGCAGTTCTTACCTGCACAAGGCGTTAATGAGTGCTTATGAAAAGCTGCTGCCGGAAGGGCGCCTCCCGTCGTATTTCATTTACTTTGAAACAGACCCCGGTTCTATTGATGTAAACATCCATCCGGCCAAAACCGAGGTAAAGTTCCAGGACGAGCAGGTTCTTTTTCGGATGCTTCAGGCTGTGGTCCGCGAAGCGCTCGGTAAATTTGCACTTGCACCCAGTATAGACTTTGACCTGGAAGGTATGCAGCACGATATTCCGGTTCCGTTACACGGAGGACAATACGTACCTCCTCCCAGGCCCGATTACGACCCGCTTTTCAATCCGTTTTTCGGAGATAACAACAATGCTCCGGCACCGGTCCGGGAACTTCCCGACGTTTCGGTTTTGGAAGAACAGAGCGGTTCGTACCGCCAGGTGCCGGTACTGCAGGTCCGGAACAAATACCTGGTTACTTCTGTTGCCTCGGGACTTCTTGTGGTCCATAAACGGCGGGCATGGGAACGTATTTTTTATGAAGAACTGCTGCCGCTGTTCGGGGACAGGGCCCTGTCCGTACATAAACTGCTCTTTCCCGTGGCACTAAACTTGCAGCCTCAAGAGGCTATATTAATTAAAGAGAATAGCCAAAAGCTGTTGCGACTGGGATTTGAAACAGACGAAAACGGTTTTGTTACGGGTGTTCCGGCCGATCACCCTACCGACAGAAACTCTGTCCGGACATCTTTGGAAGAGATCATTGAATGGCTTGAACAAGGGATCCCCGACGGTCAGGAAAACTTCCGTATAGCTGCCATATTGGCACGAAGGAAAGCCTGTTCCAATGAGAATGACCCTGTTTTTGAGTACCAGTCCGTCATTGACCGGCTGTTCTCCTGTAAAGAGCCCAACTACACACCTTCCGGGAAACCTTGTATGACTATTGTTCCGGAAGACCAGATTGATAAATTTTTTGTTTAGACTATGTATTCTCCTTATAACCGGGGCGGGTTTTTCGCCAGCATCCCGTTGGTGATCAAAAATGTAATCATCATAAACGTTCTGATGCTTTTGCTGACCATGATCAGCAAAGGATTCATGATAGAGCATTTTGCCCTTTTTTATCCGGCCTCGCCGTTTTTTAAACCTTACCAGATTATCACACATATTTTCATGCACGGGAATTTCGGGCACCTGTTATTCAACATGTATGCCCTGTGGATGTTTGGAGCCGTGCTGGAACAGATATGGGGCCCCAAACGTTTCTTCCTGTATTATATGGTCACCGGACTTGGTGCCGCTGCCATGCATATGGGCGTTCAATGGATCGAAGCCAGTTCGCTGGTAAGCACCATCAATGAAGGAGGCGCAGCCGCCACCATGGCCGTAGAGAAATACCGCCAGCTGATGGGAACTCCTACAGTAGGAGCCTCCGGAGCCGTTTACGGGATTCTGCTGGCCTACGGCATGCTTTTCCCGAACAACCAGCTCAGACTTATGTTTACCCCCTTTGCCCTGAAAGCTAAATACTTTGTAATCATTTTTGCCGTTATTGAACTCGTTCTGGGTTTAATTGGCGGCGGGAATATCGCCCACTTCGCTCACCTGGGCGGTATGGTGTTCGGATTTATTCTGGTCCGTTTCTGGAAGAGTAAAAACAGACTATATTATTAGCGGACATATGAAACAAAACGAAAACATACTTCCTTATGCAGAAGAGGCCGTTAAAGTGTTACGCGGCGGGGGCGTTATCCTTTACCCCACCGATACCATCTGGGGCCTGGGGTGCGATGCCTGTAATCCCGCGGCCGTAGAAAAGATCACTGTTCTGAAAAACCGCCCGGCAACAAAGAATTATATTGTTTTGGTTTCCGACCTTTATATGTTGGGGCACTATGTTGAACAAATACCCGAAATCGCAGAACAGTTACTCGAAGTGGCAGACAAACCCCTGACCATTATCTATCCCGGGGGAATCAACCTGGCTCCCGATGTATGCGCCCCTGACGGCAGCGTAGCCATCCGCATACCCAGCCAGGCATTCTGCCAGTCGGTGATCCGGAGGCTGCACAGGCCTATTCTCTCTACCTCGGCCAATCTCAGCGGAGAAAAAGCACCGGCCCGATATTCCGATATTGACCTGCAAATCATTAAACAGGCGGACTGGAGTGCGCCGTCCTTCCTCGAAGCAGGTGCCACGGGGAAAGCCTCGTCAATCATAAAACTGGGGACCGGCGGGGAAGTTGAAATTATAAGACCCTGACCATCATGAATAAACACAGGCTCGCCCTTCAGATCCGATTTAACGACATAGACATGCTCGGCCACGTAAATAATGTAATGTTCGGGCACTACTGCGATGCCGGCCGTTATGGATTTATGCGGGATATTATGCCCCACAACATGGATTTCATGAACGACCATAAAGTATTGATTCTGGTTCATACGGAATTCGATTTTATGGTACCCTGTTTTATTACAGACCAATTATTTGTAGAAACAACTCTGGAAAAAACAGGAGAGAAAAGCGTGCATCTGATCCAGGAAATAGTAGATGACAAAGGTCTCGTAAGGGTGCGTTCGCGGAGTGTTATGTCCACATACGATAAAAAAACCGGCAAATCTTTCCCTGTTCCTAAAGAGTGGATACCTTAAGAGTGTTTACCCAAACAACTATGCATCTATTTTATAACCAGCACATTGAGCTTCCTATTCATACGCTTGACCCGGAAGAAAGCCGGCACTGCGTCCGAGTGCTCAGGCTGCAGGAAAATGACCCGGTAAAACTGACTGACGGCAAAGGTACCATGTACTCGGGCCGGATCCTCCATCCGGATCCATACGCTTGTCGTATTGCCATTACGGAGCGTTCAGACTCGTACGGCACCCGTCCCTACCGACTGCATATGGTTGTTGCACCCACAAAAAATATGGAGCGATTCGAATGGTTTGTGGAAAAAGCCACTGAGGCAGGAGTTGACGATATTTCACCGCTTATTTGCGAACGCTCGGAAAGACGAACCTGCAAAACTGACCGGGCTGAACGCATTGCCATATCCGCCCTTAAGCAATGCAAAAGAGCTCAGCTGCCCCGGATACATGAATCCGTACTTTTCTCCGATTATATAAATGAGACTTCAGGAATCCGGGCGGCCAAAGCAATTGCCTGTTGCTGGACCGACAGGCCGAGGGTACCTCTTTATGAATGGATGAAGTCTTCGGGGGAAAACGACCTCATTGTGCTTATTGGCCCCGAAGGAGATTTTTCACCGGAGGAAATTGACCTGGCCCTGACCGGCGGTTATGTTCCGGTGGATCTGGGTCCGTCTGTCCTGAGAACAGAAACGGCAGCGCTGAGTGTCGTTTTTTGCGCTTCCTTCGCATTGGGCCTTTTTGGAGAAACTTGCCAATAAATAGCATATATTTGTAGAAAACTATTCTACAAATGTCTTCCTTACTTTCTGCCAAACGTTACGTGGCACTCGACGTGTTACGTGGAATGACTGTAGCCGGCATGATATTGGTAAACAACCCGGGAAGCTGGAGCAATATATTTGCTCCGCTGCGCCACGCCCCCTGGATTGGCTGTACTCCCACCGATCTGGTGTTTCCATTTTTTCTCTTTGTCGTAGGAGCCGCCCTGGCTTTCTCGTTCAAGGGCTTTTCAAAGCTATACAAACGGGCTGCCCTTATCTTTCTTACCGGACTGTTGCTCAATGCGTTTCCTTTCTATCCTCCTTTTCCGGATCATAACCTTTCTTTCTGGCAAAACCTTGCGGATTATTACGGACATTTAAGAATATTTGGCGTATTGCAACGTATTGCATTGTCTTATGCCCTGGCCGGAACGCTTGTACTGTGGCTCAAAAAACCGCGCAGGATATGCATCGCGCTGGGCGTTCTGCTGTTGTCACACTGGGCTGCTCTTTATTTCTTTGGCGGAACGGATCCCTATTCAAAAGAAACAAATATTGCCGGCATTATTGACTTGTGGCTCCTGGGCGACAACCATATTTATCATGGCTACGGTCTTCCTTTCGATCCCGAAGGCCTTTTGGGTATGATCACCGGGGCCGGAACGGTGCTGATGGGGTACCTGGCCGGCCACTGTATTCGCACCTCAATGGGAAAAACAGAAGCCGCTGCCAATCTGTATACGTACGGGCTGGCAAGCCTGGGTGCGGGAATGGTGTGGAGCATTGTCCTTCCCATTAGTAAAGCACTTTGGACTTCCTCATACGTGTTATATGCGGGCGGATGGACGTTGGTTATGCTGGGCTTCTTTGTCTATCTTATTGATATACGGGGAAAAGAAAAATGGTTTTATCCGTTTAAGGCGCTGGGGCGGAATCCCCTGTTCGCTTTTGTTATGGCAGGGGTGCTTACCAAGACCCTGGGCAGGGTAATTCACTGGAACACGCCGGACGGCACCACGACCAATGTTCTCGGCTGGTTTTACAACAATGTTTGCGCCGCCGTTTTCGGTAACAACGAACTGGGATCTCTTGCCTTTGCCGTTATTTATGTGCTCCTGTTTACCCTCATGGCCGTTGCTTTATATAAGAAGAACATAATCATCAAACTATAATTAATAACCAAACCCTTATCCTTATATGAATAGAATCCTTGTTACACTGGGCCTGCTGTTGTTATGCCTGCCTGTAAGTTACGCCCAGCCGCAACGCGAAGCAGCCCGCCCAAAGGCAAATTATGAACTGGCCGCAAGATTTTCCAAAAAGAAAGTCAATAAAATGGTGTTCTCCACCGATGTTCGCCCCACGTGGTTCAAAGCATCGGATCTTTTCTGGTACGAATATGAAGGCCCGGAGGGAAAAAAATGGTACGTAGTCAATCCCCCTCAGGGCTTAAAGAAAGAATTGTTTGACAACAATCAGCTGGCCGCCGAACTGACTAAAATCACCAAAGACCCCTTTGACGCTTTGCACTTACCCATTAAAGAACTGAAACTTAAAGACGACCGCACGTTCACGTTCAATGTCACAGGCTCAGAAATGGTAGAGAAAAAAAGCAAGGGAGATGCCGGAAAGAATGAAGAAGGAAAGAAAAACGGGAAAGAAAAGCGCGTTTTTTTCTTTGAATACGATTGGAACACACGTAAACTGACCTGGCTTGAGAACGAGGAAAAGAAAGAGCCGGTTCCCTCGTGGGCCAATATCTCGCCGAATAAAGAATACGTGGTGTTCTCACGAAACTTTGATCTGTACTGGATGGATTGGGAAAATTTTGAAAAAGCCCGTAAGGACGATAAGGATTCCACCATTGTGGAGCACAGGCTGACGACCACAGGCACCAGGGATTTCAGCTTTGGCAGCGGATCGGAAGATTTCTATGCAGACTCTACCGAACTGAATAAACGTACAGGAGTATGGGGGCTTCTCTGGAGTCCCGATTCCAAACATTTTGTAATCATTCGCTCCGATGAAACAAAGGTTAAAGATCTGTTTGTGGTAGATGTACTGGCCGAGCCCAGACCCAAACTGGAACGTTATAAATACGAAATGCCGGGAGAAAAAGACGTTCCCCAGTTGTCTGTCGTGGTCTTCAACATGGAAGACAAAACATGGCGCACTATTCCCTCCGAAGCATTTAAGGACCAGTCCCTTTCCCTGGCCTGGAAACCGACCCTGAAACGCACTTTTTCCGATGAATACCGATCAAGCGAATGGCTTGGCGACAACAATCGGTTTTACCTCTACCGGACCAGCCGTGATCTCAAACGCATAGACCTGTGTAAAGTGCTTCTTGACAAAGACACTACCCTGACCGTTATAGAAGAGCGCTTGAATACCTATGTGGAAACCAGACCTTTGTATCTGGCCAATAACGGGCAGGAACTTATCCATTGGTCTGAAAGGACCGGTTGGGGACATCTTTATCTATACAACCAGGACGGCACCCTCAAGAACGCCATTACCTCGGGGCCCTGGCATGTGGAACAAATACTGGGAGTGGACGATGCTACGCGTACCGTATTTTTCTCGGCCTGTGGGCGTGAACCGGGAGAAGATCCGTATTTCGAACATATCTACCGGGCCAAACTTGACGGTAGCGAAGTTCGTCTGCTGACCCCCGGAAATTATCATCAGGCTGCCAATTTTTGTGATAACAATAAATATTTTGTGCTTAATTATTCCAGGGTGGATGAAGCTCCAAGGACAGACTTGTACGATCAGAACGGACGCAAGATCATGTCACTCGAGACGGCAGATCTCAGCCTGCTTACAGATGCCGGTTATAAATTCCCCGAGCGTTTTACCGTTAAAGCCGCCGACGGCATAACCAATCTTTACGGGGTTATGTATAAACCGTTTGATTTTGATCCGTCACGAAAATATCCCATCATCACCTATGTTTACCCCGGACCGCAGGTAGAAGGCCCCGGACAATCCTGGAGCAAATCCATGAACCGTCTGGACCGCCTGGCTCAGTTGGGGTTTGTTGTGATTTCGGTAGGAAACAGGGGTGGACACCCCAACCGTTCCAAATGGTATCATAACTTCGGCTACGGTAATTTAAGGGATTACGGTCTTGAAGACCAGAAATATGCCATTGAACAACTTGCTGCCCGCTACAATTACATAGATGCCGGCCGGGTAGGTATTCACGGCCATTCCGGAGGAGGATTCATGTCCACCGCCGCAATTCTTCAATATCCCGATTTTTTCAAGGTGGCTGTCTCTTGCGCCGGTAATCATGAAAACAACATATACAACCGCTGGTGGAGTGAAAAACACCATGGTGTCCTGGAAGAAATAACTTCAAAAGGAGACACGACCTTTACTTACAGTATTGGGAAAAATTCACAACTGGCAAATAACCTGAGCGGCCGTCTGCTCCTGATCCACGGAGACATTGACAATAATGTACATCCCGGAAATACCCTGCGCGTAGCCAATGCCCTTATCAGGGCCAACAAACGGTTCGATATGCTTATTCTACCCGGGCAACGTCACGGTTTTGGCGACATGGATGAATATTTCTTCTGGCGTATGGGAGATTATTTTGCCCGTTATTTACTGGGAGATTATGAAAACACAGTAGATATTCCGCAAATGAATAACGATTAAGCCGGAAATTTGTGCCGGATGAGTTTGTCTGCGCCAACCAGCAGGACAATCCCCAGTAACAGGGCCAGCACATACCAGATCTGAACGGGCCACACGGAAATTTCCGTTGTGGCTTTTTCAATAGCCGGTAATGGTAACCCGGTAAAAAACCCGGACACCATTTCACCCATCCGGGCCACAATCTGACGAAAAGTGTCCGACACCGCTTCTGACAAGGAAACGGCCGTACGCTCTATCCAACTGAAAAGAGACAGGTAGGTTTCCCCGGAATAAAAACAGGAAAACACAAACAGACCGGCAAATGCCGAGATGCCGGTTATCCAGGCCCAAATCCGGAATCTCTTGCGGGATACAGCCTGTTTGTCCAGCATTTCAATGATATTCCCACGTAAAGAAGGCATGCCGGACGCTTCCATTGTCCGCTGTTTCCTTCCATGTGCAAAAAATTGTTCTTCAATCGTTTTCATTATACCGGTCTTTAAGAAACAGTCATTTCCGTTTGTAATTTCTGGCGGATCCTGTGAATACGAACTTTTGCATTAGCTACGGTCATACCGCTTATGTATGCGACCTCTTCCATCTTCAATTCCTTATAATAATACAACTCTATGAGCAATCGCTCCGAAGGCGGTAAATCGTCCACAAGTTGTCTCAGTTTTTCAAATTGTGCTTCCCGTTCCGGGTCGGGATCCTCATCCCAGGCATCCTGAGTATGCTTTATTTCCGTTTCATAAGTACCTTTATTCCGACCTCCGGACCGGGTTTTTCTGACATTGCTTATGGCTGTATTGAATGCGATTCGGTACAGCCAGGTAGCGAACGAAGAAGCTCCCCTAAAAGTGTGAAGCTGCTGGTACGCTTTAAGAAACACATCCTGCGAAATTTCCATGGCATCATCGGAATTATTGCAGACACGTCTTACCAGTACAAATATAAGGCTCTGGTATTTATCCACCAACACGCCGTATGCACGGGTGTCTCCTTTTAATGCCTTTTCTATGTATAATTTATCTTCCAACGGATATCAGGCGCGCTGTGTTTCTTTCGTAACTTTGACGCAAATCATGTCTCCGGGTTACATGTGTAACCAAAAGAAAGGTCTGGCGTCAAAGAAACGAGTTATTAAATGTTTAACGTTTTAAAATTACAAAAAAATGGATTTAACACCTGTATTGATTGTCGCTACAATCTTTTATTTTATTTACGCCATCTGGGATCGTATTGCCACACGCAAAGAACGCGTTAAATTGCTCGAAAGCATAGCCACCATGGATCCCGAAACACTAGCCACGTTAAAGAACATTAATCCCTCCTGGGAAGTAATGGTCAAAAAAGATCCCAAAGGCATTCTGCGCCCTGCATGCCTCCTTATTGGCCTGGGACTTGGTCTGATGGTTGTCTGGATGGGTCTTACCTACTGGCTTCCCTATAACGGAGCGGACTGCTTTGATGGCACCTACGGCTTTATTAACAGCTTCCTTATGCTGGCTACCCCGTTATTCTTTGGCGGACTCGGGCTTTTGGTAGCCTACCTGGTTGAACGCAAGCAAAAATAAAAGGTTTTTTCTACCTTTGCGGCATGTCAAAGCCGCTGGACATTAAAGACTTTTTGGCAAAGTCGCTCGAATCGCCTGTCATTGACGTAAGAACGCCCGCGGAATATGCTCAGGGTCATATTCCGCGGGCTGTCAATTTGCCGTTATTCACCAACGAGGAAAGAGCACTGGTAGGCACCTTGTATGTTCAGCAAGGACGCAGGGACGCCGTATTAAAGGGATTGGAACTGGTGGGACCGAGGCTGGAAGCAATGGCCCGTGCGGGACTTAATCTAACAGAAAACGAGCTGCTTGTTCATTGCTGGAGAGGCGGTATGCGTTCCGGGGCGGTCGCCTGGCTTATGGAACAAACAGGGATTCGTTGTTTTACCCTGGAAAAAGGATACAAAGCTTATCGTTCTCTGGTTCTTGATTTTTTTAATCACATTCCACACCGGATAATCATTTTGGGAGGCCTTACCGGCAGCGGAAAAACAGAGCGGCTTCTTCAAATGCAGTCAGAAGGAGAACAGGTGATAGACCTGGAAGGCCTGGCCAACCATAAAGGATCTGCCTTTGGCGGGCTGGGCATGCCGCCTCAGCCCAGTACAGAACATTTCGAAAACCTTTTGTTCCAAGCATTTTCGCAGCTGGATCCTCTTTGTCCCGTATGGGTTGAAGATGAGAGCCGGAATGTGGGAAAATGCTCCATCCCCAAGGGATTATGGGAAAGAATGCAACAAGCAGAATTTCATCTGCTCGAGACCCCGACAGAGATCAGGATTGAGCGTCTCATGCAGGAATACGCCGGGTTCATGCCCTCATTACTCAGTGAATCTATACTTAAAATAGAAAAACGCATTGGTTACGACAAGTGCCATCAGGCGCTGGAGGCCTGTCATCACGGGGACCTTCGGACGGCCCTGGGCATTTGTCTGGCCTATTACGACAAATCATATAGATTCCAGATTGAAACAAGATTGAAATCAAATAAATAATAATGAATAAAAAATTCACCCTTGTGCTGAACCGGTACGGAATGGGGAATGCCCCCGAAGAACTTGCACTGACACTTATCACTAATTACCTGAACCTTTTGATTGCAAATGACATTATACCTTCTTTTATCTGTTGTTACGCAGAAGGAGTCAAACTCTGCTGCAACGGATCACCTGTCATTGATCCATTAAGACAATTAGAAGCAAAGGGGGTACATATTTTGGTATGCAAAACCTGCCTTAACTATCTGAAAATTACAGAAGCATTGTCTGCCGGAACGGCGGGAACCATGCAGGACATTGTTGATGTACAAACCAAAAGCGATAAAGTAATTACCTTGTAAATGTCCATGGAATCCATTCGGCTTACACAATTCAGCCCGGGAGCCGGGTGCGGATGCAAAATAGCCCCCAAAGAACTGGAGGAAATCCTGCACGGAAGCCTCCTGCATACCCAGACCTGTGTTTCGCAGTCGTTCCCTTCACTATTGGTAGGGCACGAATCTAAAGACGATGCGGCAGTATTCGACATTGGCAACGGACGGGCCGTAATCAGTACAACCGATTTTTTTACTCCCATTGTGGACGATCCGTTTGATTTCGGAAGGATTGCCGCAACCAATGCCATATCGGATATCTATGCCATGGGAGGACGTCCCCTTATGGCTATTTCTATCCTGGGGTGGCCCCTGGACAAATTGCCGTCAAGTGTGGCGGCAGAAGTCGTAGCCGGAGCGCGGACAGTTTGTTCTCATGCCGGCATTCCGCTGGCTGGAGGTCACAGCATTAACAGCGCCGACCCTATCTTTGGACTGGCGGTCACAGGCATTATTAACTCATCCAGGATAAAGCGCAATAACAGCGTACGAAAGGGCGACAGGTTATACCTGACCAAGCCTCTGGGCATAGGTCTCATTAGTACCGGAATCAAATTCGGACAGGCAACCCGGGAACACTGCGAAGAAGCCATGAGACTTATGACCAAATTGAACGATCTGGGGCAGGAACTGGCTCTGATGAGAGGCGTCCATGCCATGACAGATGTTACGGGATTCGGTCTGTTGGGCCATTGTTTGGAAATGGTTGACGGGATTCCCTTTACCGCAAGACTGCGGGTAGATGACATTCCCTTTATTGCCGGTATTGAGCAGTACATCCGTTCCGGATGCATTCCCGGGGGTACCCACCGGAATTATGCCAGCTACGGACATCGTATGGCATATTCAGCGGAAGATAATACGGTTACCGTGGGCATTCCTTCGGGCGGGGCCCTTCCGGACGAGATCAAATTCCTGTTGTGTGATCCCCAGACAAGCGGCGGTTTGCTTGTAGCAGTCAGCCCCCAGGCCTGCGGTCAGGTAGAAGCCCTCTGCCAGACAACCTGCATAGGAGAAATCCTCTAGATCTTTTCTTTGATATAACGAAAGAAAAATGCATCTTTACGACCAAATATGGTCGAGAAAAATGTATAGAGAGAATATTAAAAATCTGATTAACTGGAAAATAAGCGAAAACAGAAAGCCGCTTATTGTTTTAGGTGCACGACAAGTAGGCAAAACTTCCGCTGAAAACCATTCTTGATGGAAATGCTATTTTTGAGGAATTCAAGGGCGCTTTAACCGAGAATTTTGTTTTGCAACAACATATATTAAATGAAGAAAATGACATTTTCTACTGGACAAATGACAACAGCACAGCAGAGGTAGATTTTGTAATTCAGAACGAGGAAAAGATAATACCAATAGAAGTAAAATCGGGAACAAATCTCAGATCGGTCAGTTTTAGGTTTTTCTGCGATAAATACAAGCCTGGCAAGGCAATTCGAACATCCCTGTCCGACTATAAAGAAGAGGGCTGGATGACAAACTTGCCTCTTTACGCAATAAATTCAATATAGACTTAGACTTCAGACTTTAAAATTATTCTCCTCTCTCCCGACGGCAGCACATCCAGCTGCAGACGGATGGTGTCCTCCGGAAGCAAGGGTTCCACAAGCTCGGGCCATTCAATCAGGCAAAGAGCCCGGGGCGCATAGAAATACTCTTCGCATCCCATGTCTGCGGCTTCTTCCAGTTTGTTTATCCGGTAGAAATCAAAATGATAAATGGGCGTTTTATCGGTAGACATGTACTCATTGACCAGCGTAAAAGTAGGACTGTTCACCATATCCTCGGACCCTAGTACGGCACATAATTGTTTAATGAATGTGGTTTTCCCGGCCCCCATCTGACCGTAAAAGGCCACGACTCCCTGCCGGCCTGTGTAATCCAGCAGTTGTCTGGCCGTTTTTTCTATTTGTCCAAGAGTGAATATCAGTTCCATTGCGCAATCAGTTCAATGACGCAAAATTAATGTATAATTCAGGATTCTGTTACGCGTTGAC
>Ga0116172_10002901_pt1 | contig 14638 bp, 6 predicted proteins | sample AD_UKC083_MetaG_FD_89799 | JGI IMG/M metagenome (GOLD analysis project Ga0116172, IMG submission 89799) | Active sludge microbial communities of municipal wastewater-treating anaerobic digesters from USA - AD_UKC083_MetaG | ecosystem: Engineered > Bioreactor > Anaerobic > Digestate | place: USA...
GCAGTATATTGCCGAGCACCGCATGCAGGGGCTGGACTTTCATAACGTGATCTACACCATGTCGGTGGACGAGTCCAAGGCGCTCAACGAATGGAATGAGCCCATGATCATCATCTCGGCATCCGGAATGGCTGAAAGCGGGCGCATCCTGCATCACCTGAAAAACAACATTGAAGACGGTCGTAACACCATTCTGATCATTTCCTGGCAGGCTCCCGACACGCTTGGTCGGCGCCTGGCGGACCGCGAACGTAAGGTGAGGATCTTTGGGGACGAGTATTTCCGCAAGGCGGAGGTCGTGACCATCGGTGGGCTTAGTGCGCACGCCGGGCAGACCGGGCTGGTGGAGTATGCCCTGGCGAGCAAAGACAGCCTCAAGCGCATCATCCTCTTCCACGGCGAGCCGGAAAAAGCTCAAGTCCTGATTGACAAACTGGCTGAGCACCCCGAACTGCCGGTGCCGGTCTACGCAGAAAAGGGGCAGGAGTTTGACCTTTAAGGTATAATCTGAAACCTGTTGGAGAGATGCCGGAGTGGTTGATCGGGGCGGTCTCGAAAACCGTTATGGGTCTCGTACCCATCGTGGGTTCGAACCCCACTCTCTCCGCCACAAAAAAATGCCGTGATCACACGGCATTTTTGATTCCTGACGCAGTAGAGGGGTTGGCTTTTTGTCATCGATAGGAGCGAAGCGACGTGGCAATCATTACCCCGACACTGTCATCCTGAGCAGCGCGACTGCTTGCGTCCCCTTGCGGGAAGGATCTGTCTGTTAAAAATCAGATTCTTCGCAAAAGAGGCTCAGAATGACTTGAGTCGCCAGGTGGGTTGGCTATAACAAGATTCAGGTTGGTTTTCGGCTCTGTGACGCCAATCCACCCTACAATTTTTGTCATCGCGAGGAGCGTAGCGATGTGGCGATCATTACTCCGACACTGTCATCCTGAGCAGCGCGACTGCTTGCGTCCCCTTGCGGGAAGGATCTGTCTGTTAAAAATCAGATTCTTCGCAAAAGAGGCTCAGAATGACTTGAGTGATGTCCAGGTGGGTTGGCTATAACAAGATACAGGTTGGTTTTCGGCTCTGTGACGCCAATCCACCCTACAATTTTTGTCATCGCGAGGAGCGAAGCGACGTGGCGATCTCAACACCAACTAAAGCAATGGAGCGGTACTCCGTGGTTCGAAGTCCGGTTCGATCCGCCCGATTTTCATTTTCTCAAAGAGCAGCGGGCTCAGGCAGGCTATCCAAATCCCAATCAAAAAGTAGCGGAAGTAGCGCAAAATCCCGCTGATCAGCCCCGGGTCATCCGGGAAGAGCGAGCCTAACCCCGCGTAAAGGGCGAAGACGCCGGCGATCCCCACCAGGTAGCGGGCGATGCGCTGCCATGTGCCGAAATTGCTTTGGATCACGCCCCGGCGTGCCCTGAGCCAGGCAAATCCGCCCAGCATGCCGAACCACAGCCCGGCGGTCGTCAGTGTGCCTTCAAGCGATAACGGATCCACCTCACCCGCGCGCGCAGCCCATTCAGCCGGCATCTCCCAACCAGCGGAAAGCGCAATGACCATCGCGTTCAACCCGATAATGAACAGCGAGCTAAAAAATGCCAGGAGTATCTGATTCTTTAGCGTCTGCTTTTTGAGCCAGGCGCCGATCGGTTTTTGCAACTTACTAAATGCCAGCAGCAGCAAGACCCCCAAAAGCAGACCCAGCAGGACATCGCTCAGGAAGTGCACCCCCAAAACCAGGCGCGATATGGAGATCAACAACACCAGGATGATCGCTGACCAGATCGCCTTGCGGTTTTTAGTCTCGAGCGCGCTCTGACCCCAGACGGACGTGGAGTTCATGGCATGCCCGGAAGGAATGCCAAAGGACGACTCGTGCACGCCCGGAACGATCTTGTCGCTGATCCAATATGGGCGGGGTCCCTTTAGCAGCACTTTGAAGAAGCCGTTGAAGGAGGCACTGGCAAGCAGCATCACCCCGATGTGCAAGCCCGCCCAGGCGTTCACGCACCAGTAAATGGTGGGCATAAAAAGGATATAGAAGATTTGGTCTCCAAGCATCGTTATGACGGTCATGATGCTCTGCAGGCCACCGCCGAGGCTCTGCAAAAAAGCATTTACTGCTAATTCGGCTTGATTAACAACATCCATAAATAACTCCAATCTCTTACACCCTAAAAACCAAAAGTCTTGCTAAATTACGTTGTCTTTTCTGAATTTGTGAAACGGTCGAAAAAAAGAGCCCGAAGGCTCTTTATCTTCTTACAAGAAAACTAATCTAATTGTTCGGATGGCACAACCATCCCCTCGAGGACTATTTCCATTCCCATCGTATGCGCGCATACGCCGCGCCCCTGGAAGTAATTGCAAGTGCAATTCCACTTGCCGTGGTCATAAGTGACCGTGTGGTCATTGTTTTCTCCGCGGATATTGGCTTCAAATGAGTTGATAGTGATGCGATCTTTTTCTTCTGCGTAACGTTTTGCTTTTTCAATCTTACCGATTAAACCGCTGTCCATCATATCTTCGCTGCTCCGTTTCAGTCATATTTTAAAAGAAAAACACGCGCCGTTAATAGTTGGCGTGTGCTTCTGTCCACAAGACAAGCATTGTACTGATCATCCTATCAGGCTAACTCCTGCATATTTTGATTATAGCCGATGATGCCCATTATTTCAATTCGATAATCGCAGATTACACAAGAAAGTAGGCTTTCAGATAGAAATGGAGGTGCAACTGTTCTTCTTCGTAAGGTCCATAAGGTATACTTCTAATAATCAGTTTTGCTTTCATTGAGGAGGAGCTATGAAAAACAATAGCCGAAATCATCGATCTGTTCTCCCAGCTTTTTTGCTTCTGATATTGATGCCTGTAGGTCTGACCGCCTGCACCCAAACAGGCAATCCCGCCGATTCGACCGGGCGTTGGGTGTCGATCGCGATGGGTATCTTGCTCCTGCTGGCTTACCTTGGGCTGGTGGTCTACCTCTGGCGCGTTGGGAAGCTCAGCACCTGGTTTGCCGCCGGCAGCGCCGCTGCCAAACTGAAGACCCAGGACGCGCGCCTCAAGGGCGAATTGAAAAGCCTGGATCGCGATAAGAGCGATCTGCTGGACGAACTCGGCGAGAAAGCTTGGGCAGCCAGGGTTAGCGATCCAAGCTACGAGAGCGCTTACAACCAGCTTCTGACCGTCCAGGGGCAGATCGACGGCGCGACGGACCACCGGCGTTCCCTCGAAGAGAAGAAGGTGGAGCTGGCTGAGCAGCGCAAAGCGGTAGGTGAGCGCTTTGGTCAACAGATCGACGCCCTCAAAAGCCAGCAAGCCGCAGTGGAACATGACCTGAATGACGCAAAAAACCGCGTGCGGGCACTTGAAGCCGACCTGGACGCTGCCTCACAGGAAAAGATCCGCTTCCAGCGCGACGTAAAAGATACGCGCGGACGCATCATCGAACTGGAACGCTCGGAAGACCCCGACAAAGGCGTACGGCTCGTTGATCTAAACAGCCGGCTGACCACCCTGACCACTTCCCTGCTGGACGCCACCAATGCCGAGCCTGAGCTGGCAGCACAGCTGCCCGGCCTGCAAAACCAGGCCTTAGCTCTGAGCACGCAGTTCAACGATTTACAGGGTCAGATCCAGGCGTTGGAAAGTGATCAAAAAAGCGAATTACTTCCCCTGGACGACCAGCTTGAAGCCCTTGAAAAGCAAATCAAGACCAAGACCAGCGAGATCAAGACCTTTGGCGAACAACTTGTCCCAATGGCAAAAGCCCTGGGAGCCCAGGTCGAGAAGGCCCGCCCGCTTTCACCTGGGCTCACTGAGCTCTATCAAAAGTTGGATATGATTCTCAGCAAGGTGGATTTCAAGGCGCAAGCCAAAGAGGACGTCTCGAGCAACCTCGGCACGGTTGATAAAACTGCCTCGCTCAATTTCTACGTCTTGTTGCTGATCGGCGTGCTCATCATCGTCCTGGCGATCCTGCTCCTGACCGGAGTAATTTGATCCCAGGGTCAACTTTCCCCCGAATTTCCAATCCTGTTTGAGGAGGATATCCCCATGCCCGATAGCACCCAAACCACCAGTCAGATCCTTGACCAACTGACCCTTGAAGAGAAAGCCTGGCTGATTTCAGGCGGAGGGGACTTTTGGCACACGCGTGCCATCCCAAGGCTGGGCATTCCTGCCCTGACGCTGCACGACGGTCCCCACGGATTTCGAAAAACGATTCCCAAAGCGGGTCAAGCCGCTCTGGAGGGGAGCTATCCCGCCACCAGCTATCCCAGCCTTTCCGCTGCAGCCTGTTCGTTTGACCGGGAGCTGGTGTTTGAGCTTGGGCAGGCACTTGGCGCGGAAGCCAAAGCCGCTGAGGTGGACGTCTTACTGGCGCCGGGCGTGAACATCAAGCGCCACCCCCTCAACGGGCGCAACTTTGAGTACTTTTCCGAAGATCCCCTCGTGACAGGGGAACTGGCAAGTGCCTACATCAACGGCGTCCAAAGCCAGGGCACGGGCGTTAGCCTCAAGCACTTCGCCGCCAACAACCAGGAATTCTGCCGGATGATTAACAGCTCCGTCATAGACGAGCGTGCCCTGCGCGAGATCTACCTGAAACCCTTCGAGATCGCCATCCGCAAGGCGCAGCCCTGGACCGTGATGAGTTCGTACAACAAGCTCAACGGCACCTACACCAGCGAGCACGCGGAACTGCTGACCAAAATCGCGCGGGAGGAGTGGGGTTACAAGGGCTTGTTCATGACGGATTGGGGCGGCATAAGCGACCGCGCCAGCGCCATCCCCGCCGGCACGGACCTGGAAATGCCTCCGACTGGGCAGTATGGCGTGGATCGCATCCTTGAGGGAGTGAAGTCGGGCAGGATTACGGAGAGCGATCTGAACCGGGCAGTCGGCAAGTTGCTGGATTTGATCGATAAGGTGCATGAAGAGTGTGAACCTGCCAGAACCTGGCAGGTGGAAGATTTTGAGGAGGTTGCGAAGAAAGTCGCGCTCGAATCAGCCGTTCTGCTAAAGAATGAGCAGGACATCCTGCCGCTGCAGTCGGGAATGAGCGTTGCGGTTGTCGGCGCGATGGCCGAAAAACCGCATGTCCAGGGCGCGGGAAGCAGCCGTGTGCACCCACGCCGCATGGTTTCCTTCGTGGACGCCTTGCGCGAAGAACAGCTGGATTGGGCTTATATCCAAGGTTATGAATTGAGCGGCAAGGAAAACGCGCTACTCGAACAGGAAGCGCTGGAACTCTGCCGGAGGAAGGACGCGGTTTTGTTCTTTGCCGGCTTGCGTGATGTTGAAGAAGCCGAGAGCTACGACCGCCAGCATCTGGAACTCCCCGCGGAGCAAAACGCCCTGATCGAGCGGATTTCCTCCGAGAACCCGAATGTGATCGTGGTGCTGCATGCCGGCTCGCCGGTACGGCTGCCGTGGCTGGGCAAGGTCAAAGCCGTGCTGCTGATGGGGCTTGGTGGGCAGATGGTGGGCTCTGCCGCGCTCGACCTGCTGCTGGGGCGCGCCAACCCCTGCGGCAAACTGGCAGAAACCTGGCCCCTGGCATTAGAAGATACCCCTGCATATGCCCAGTTTGGACAGCGCTTCAACACCCAGTACCGCGAGAGCGTCTTCGTTGGCTATCGCTTATACGAAAGTTTCGCAAAGCCCGTTCAATTTCCATTTGGCTACGGTTTGTCGTATAGCACCTTCTCAATCGATGGTCTGGAAGTCAATAGGACCAACCTGACTGTGGGAGAGGAGCTGGAAGTCAGCCTGCGCGTCAGCAACACCAGCTCACGGGCGGGCAAGGAAGTGCTGCAGCTCTACGTCGCGCCGCCCGCGTCCGCTCTTTTCCGCCCTCAGAAGGAGTTGAAGGTTTTCCAGAAAGTCGAGCTCGCGCCTGGCGAGAGCCAGACGGTCCATTTTAAGCTTGAGCATGCGGATTTTGCCTATTGGAACGCACCCATCCACGCCTGGAACTGCGAAGCGGGCGAATATCGGCTGCTGCTGGGCACATCGGTGGCTGACACCCCTCTTGAGGCCGCTGTTTCGTTGGCGGGTTGGCCGCCGGAAGTGAGTGTGCCAGATTACAGCCAATCCGCGCCAGGCTATTACGCCTATGGCAGCGGAGCTCTGCAGGTTTCGGATGCGGCTTTTGAGGCCATTTATGGCAGCCCGCTGCCAGCGGACCCGCAAGGCGAACCCAGGGTGTATGACCTCAACTCCAGCCTTTGGGATGCCCGTAACCGTCTCAGGGGCAGGCTGCTCACGGCGCTGCTTGGAAGAGCCGCCCGCAAGCAGGCTGCGGACAGCGGGGAATACCAGGAAGTCAACGATCGAATCGTGCAGGCTTCGATTCTGAATGCCCCCTTGCGCTCGTTTGCCATGGGCTCGCCGATGAAAGTCCCCGAAGCCCTCGCCCTGTTCCTGAACGGCAAGATCTTTCAGTCAATCTGGAAGCTGTTGGAGAGGGATAAGGCGTAGAAAGTATTGTCTGAGCATCTTGGTTGAGGCGACGCATGCGTCGCCTCTACGCCCTATAGGCAGGAAAAGGTATAATCTCATCGAAAACGCAAAATCCATGTAGATCCGAATGAAAAGGGCAAAGGAAGGGTGAGAAGCGGTGGGTAAATTCCTCGAAAGCGAAAAGCCGAAACAGGTTCAGTTTAAGCACACATCAGACACAATTTCAGAGCAGGCCAGGGCTGAAGGTATATTTAAGGGCAAACCCCGACCATTTTGCCTGCCGCCGGAATACGCGGAGGAGAACCTGTATCCGCCGATCAGGCAAGCCGCCATGGACTTTTTTGCCCGTCACAACATCGGCTGGCATCAAGGCCAGGGTGGCAAACCCAGCAGTCACCTGTGCAGTTCCCAGGTCGCGGGCGTCAATTTCCTGTTTCCCTTTGCCGATAAACCAGCAGAACTGGCGAAGATGCTGAAGCCTGTTTTCCCCCGGATTGACCACATGCTTCCGGTTGAGGATGGGCTCTATGTTTCCTTTGAGTGGATCGGGGCGGAGAATTACCTTGGTGAAAGAGTGTCCAAAAATGGAAATCGCACACGCGGGGCAAACTTCACCAGCGCGGACGCGATCGTGATGTTTGAGGACCAGAACAGAAAGCGGCAGGCGGTTCTGATCGAGTGGAAATACACCGAGTCCTACGGAAGAATTTATCTCGGTATTGCCAAAAGCGGAACGGACCGACGAAAGATCTATCAGCACCTGTTTGATGATGTCGAATGCATAGTGGACGTAAATCTCCTGCCTAACATGGACGCGCTTTTCTACGAACCGTTTTATCAATTCATGCGCCAGCAATTCCTGGCAGCAAAGATGGAAGCGGCGCACGAGCTGGGCGCTGATGTGGTCAGCCTGCTGCACATCTCTCCGGACGTAAATGACGATTTCAAACGGATCACTTCACCGCGGCTCAACGGCTTGGGGGATACACCAACCGATATCTGGACGAATTTGGTGAAGACAGAGGGTCGTTTCATCGGCGTGCATGCGGAAGATCTGTTCAGAGGGTTTATGACTGAGGAGATGCAGGGCTGGAAGGCATACATGCTGGACCGTTACACCTGGCTGGGGTAGACATCTTTTGTTCTTGCCGGTCTCCAGATACCCATCCACTTCGTGGTGGGCACAGGCCGTGCGAGGGGGTTGACCGCAAGGTCTCCATCGGCAGGGGTGCCCCCCTGTAATTACCCTCGCTACGATTTAGTATGTAGGGTGGAATGCGCCACCCTGCCTCGCGATTCTGTTCGCGGGGTTAGCCACTCCGCCAACGATGTGGATGTCGGAGCGAGACTGCGCAAGGCTTGTATAGAACTAGCACATTCAGGCAGTCTCGTTACACAGCTTCGCCGGTACTCTGTCCGACCTACACAAAACCCCGCGCTTCCTTGGGCAGGCACGGCATGCCGTGCCCCTACCTCAAAGGATATGTTCTCGCCGGTCTCTTGCGAAGCACCCCAGCGCTGGAAGCGCGTGTGGGCAGACCGTGCGAGGTCTTTGACCTTTAGGTCTCCCAAGCATCCCCGGGCAGGCACAGTGGTCTGCACCTACCCTGAAATATCCTCGTAGGGGTCACCACAGGGGGTGACCCGTTTCGGCGACCGCATTTCACGGGACGAGGCTTTGCACGGTCGTCGACCCTGTGATCATCACCAAAAAAGACCGGGACGAATACTGTCCCGGCCTGAAGTACTGATCGAAAAAATGCGCTTACTTAATCATTATCGGCAGGAAGACGCTGCTTGGTATCAATGTGAAGAATTGCCAGCTGTAATCCTGGCTGAGGGGGTTGCCGTTGAGGTCCGTTATCTGGGTGGTCAGTGTCACCATATACGATCTCATTCCTGCCAAGGGCGAGAGCAGTTGGATCGTCAGGAGGTTGGTTGCCGGGTCAAAGGTCGCCTTGCTTGGGACGACAGGCCCGCCATATTCCAGCACAGACACACTATCCGAATTGATGGTTTCTTCCTGAACTTTTTCGCTCAATTTGGCCACGATGACCGGCGCGTAAACGTCTCCTTCAGGGATGGTGCGGATGGGTGTTTCGGAATACTCCACGCCCATCTCCTGATCCTGCGGCATTACCCACAAAACGCTCGGACCGGTTACATCACCACTCGCCAAAACGTTGATGGTCACCTGGGCTGGTTGACTTGTTTCATCATCCAGACTAACGCTGAAAGTGAAGAAGTCAGTACCGCTGAAATTCTCAACGGGGGTGTATGTCAGGTTTGGCAGTTCTCCTTCCAGCGTGCCCCCAAAGGGCAGGGTTTCCAGGTTGAAGGTCATGCTGCCAGCGGGGCGACCCTCAAGGGCAAATTCAAGCGGGGTCATGTAATCCGTTTCAAGCTGCATGGGTGTTGCAGTTAGGGGGTAGATGATGTTCACCCAGGTGTTGGTGGGTGTTTCTTCCGGCACGCTCGGGAAGAACACGACCGCCTGGTTTACCACCGCGGTGCCGATCTCCAGACCCGGTTTCAGTTGGGCTGTGTAGGTCACCTCCGCCTCTGAACCATCCTCTCCCTTTGGCGCAAGTTCTCCAATGTACCAGAAGATCTGCCGCTCGGCAGGCATGTAAACGCCGCCATTATTGATCACCAGCGTGCTCTCATCAAGTTGCGCTGGCAATTCATTGAGGATGTAAACCCCATAAGCATCTCCCGCGCCTTCATTCTCACAGGTAATGCGGTAATCCATCACTTGCTCCGGTAAGACGTCGCCAAGAGGACCATAAATCGCGTTGGGGTCTTTTGCTACCCGGATCCCCAGGTCGCTGCATTTTGGCGTGTTCGCATTGATGCCGTTATCTGAACATCCATTGGGCGTTACCATTTGCGGTCCAAACGCCGCGTTTACAAACCCTTCGTCTTCAGTGCAGGGCTTGCAGCCGCCATAGCCATCGTTTCCAGCCACGCAGCGGGTTCCTTCTCCACAAACTTCAATGGTGTTCGGCGCTGCGGGGAAGCTGTTCCAGAAACCGCACTCATACTTCTCGCAGCGGCTGCTCCCACCAATGAATGACGGCGACCACAACACATCCCCAGGGTTGCAGCAGCCCGTAAGCGGGTTGCTGCTGCAGCCTTCATGGCAGACGTAGACGTCGGCTACCCGGGTAACCACCTCATAAACCAACAATGCTGAGCCCAATAATCCAGCGGCAACAGGCAGACCAAACAGCCATGTGCCAGCTGCTTTGGCTGTGTCCTTCATCATTTCGATGGTGATTGTTTTTAGGCTGCAGTTCCGCATACAGCGGGCGTAGTTGCAATTCGCCTGGATTGAACCAGGTTCTTCCGCGTCTGCCCATGCTCCCCAGGTGGACCGTTCGAGAGTGAGCAGATTGGTTAGCTGCCCCCCCGCAAGGTCTTCGATTTTGAAAAACGTGCTGCCGTTGGTGGTGATCGCCACGGCTTCACTGCCTGATAGATTTAGCATACGCGCAAGTGTTTTATCAGATGTGCGAAGTAGGGCTGTTTTTACCACCCGACCGCCATCAAAGCTTGTTTCTGAGGCTTCAATGAAGGCGAAACCCTCAGCAAGGGCGGCATTATATAAGGTTTCCAGATCCGGATTGGATGCCCGCCAATTGTCAAAATCTGTCTGATCTTTCCTCAGAATGCTGGAGATGTCGTCTGGTGAGTAATTCTGATAATCTTCCCGGTTTAGATCATCGGGTTTGTAGTTGGTGCCGGAAAGCATGGTGAAAGACCCATCCCGATAGCTGGCAGCCAGACCCCAATCATAGCGGACTCTCGCGGTCAGCATGCCCTGCGTTCCGGGGGCGATGTCGCCAAGCACCCAGAATACCTGGTGGCGTCCTGGCCAGTAGATGCCGCCTTCGGTGCTGCTCAGGTAATTACCAGCCAGCGGAAGTTGGATTACTGCAACTGCGTCATAAATCGGGTCAGCCGTAAGGTTGAGGTATTGGATGGCATAATCGTTGACCTCTCCTGGGCTGATCATGCTTGGTCCGGCGCTGCTGACCCACATTTCGCCGACCAAGGTCTGTTCTTCAGGGGGGGTTGTCAGGAATGGGTTGAAGTTGACATTGTTGCCTACTGGATTTCCCAAACCACCTGGATTTGATGTGGCATGGTATGGTCCGGTTGGATCGCCCCAATAGTTGTAGTAGGCATTGATTGTCTCAGGACCGTATCCAGCATTTTTAACTCCAAAAGTTGGGTTGTCGTAGATCTCATTATAGAGAATACTAGTCGTTGAAGAAGTCGGGGCTAACGCAGAAATACCAATATCGTTATCATGGATCTTGCAGTTCTGAATGACAGAATTGGTCGGTGGGGTAGTAGAGGAAGAACCCAATATTAGACCATAACCCTCAGCACCAAATGGAGAATCGAAATTTGAGTAAGAGACATCACAATGTCGCAGGATCATGGTACCCTTTTCGTTCTTCAGACCACCCCAAGCCGTAGGTCCAGTTTGGGTGTCATAGGCTCGACTGAAAACGATTGGATAGTCAGCAGTTCCCAGGGCATACAGCGCACCGTCCTGATTGACCGATAGGGTTTTGCTCGTTTCAAACCCTAGCGTCGTTCCAGGGGTGATGGATACAACCCCGCCGGTGTTGACGTTAATACTGTTTGTGATAACTACTGGAATGCCCGCTTCAGCCAGATCCCATTCCCGTCCACTGGTTACAGCACACCCTGCCAATACGAGAGCGTCGCGCCCATTACTGCTGGCGCTGAGGTTTTTCGCGCTGATGGATCCATTGCAATACCAATAAAAGCTCTCACCCGGGTGATTGGTGATTTGCACATTTTCGAGGAAGAGGCTGACATTGTTACTATTGGCAAACAAACCATTCTTCTCAGACCAATCATAAGGCACGAGACCGTTATCACTGATAATCAAATCCTTTAGTGTCAGGCTCACAGGTCCCCCAGCTACATTGATGCCGTTATCGTCGCTGCCGGTGACGCTGCCGCCATTCCAGGTCATATCAAAACTGCTGCCTGTACCCGTGGTGATCATCATGCCGTCGTTATGGTTGTTGGCGAGTTCTACTTCTGTTGCTTCCAGATGGATGCTCTGGCTTGGTTCAGAATAGACATAAATCCCGTGACTGTTGAAATCGTGGAACACGCAGTGATCAATTGTTACACCATCAGACCTCACATACAATCCGTAACCCACACTGTCAACCCCATCAAGATCACAATAATTCAGGTCAGCCACACCTCCAAAGGCGACTTCCACAAAACCCTTGATGATACTGACCGGATCCAATTCCGTCCCTCCTACCAGAAGCGCACCCCCCGAAAGGACTCTGAAACCACTGGTGAGGGTCGACATATCTAAAACTGCGCCAGGCTGGACGGTGAGGCTAATCCCATTTGGTATCTGCATCACACAACTTGTGTATCCGCATCCAAAACCGATAGGCGCACCCCCAAGGACTACATTCTGCGTGAGACTGTAATCTGGATTTGGAATCCAGATGATAACCTTGTTCCTGTCATTCCCGCTAAAGGTCAGGTTGGAGTAGGTTGGTTGCATGTTGATGGATGATTGGTAAATAGCGAGACCAACCATGTCATCGGGATTGCCGTTTGTGTTATTAGCAATAGTCGTGTTCTGGATGGAAGGCGTCCGTCCAGGCGTGTCGAGCACCACGCCATCCACATGACCATCCCGAATCTCAGAATGATTCAATGTCAGATCAGCCCGGCGGACATCCAATTGCGCACGGTTGTAACAATTGTTGTAAGAGCTGTCCTCATACCCACCTGCACAAACGCCTGAACCAGCATAACGGATGGAGGCATAGTCCAGGTTGGCTGAACTGTTTTCGTACAACACTATGCCATACCAGCTATTGGCGGGGTCATCATTCAGACTAGTGAAAACAGCCGGGTTGCCCTCACTGCCGGTGACGTTTAGCGTTCCCAACACCTTGAGCCCTCTGCCAGAGCCGCCAAACCGCACCACAGTACCTGCTTCAACTGTCAACGTAGATCCCGCGCTGACAGTGACCACGCAGTCCGCCAGGTAAACATTCTCCGCAGTCCAGGTTGTGTCCGCTGAAATCACAGGGTTTGCGCAGACGTTCTCCTCGGCCAGCAGATGACTGCTGGATGGCTGCTCGGGACTACTCGAGGTAACCGGAGTAACTGGTGAAACGGATGAAAGACAGACAGCCATCAGGAGGATGGCTGTGACCAACATTCTGCAGGTCCTGAACAGAGTGTTTTTTAGGATTGACAACGGAATTCTCTCAAAAGAGTCATTCATACGCATCCTCCCAAAAGTCGGAATCTATTTAGTTATGAAAGAAAAGTTAGTCGGGTTGAGGCATTGAGTTAACAGTAGATATCTGACTCTATTGCTCAGGGTTGCCTTTAGTTATTTTAACATAAAGGCAATATGTTAATGGCACATTTTTGGAAAAATTACCAAAGAATCCAGGGAGGAAAATTATTGCAGTAACTTTATCTCGCAAAGGGCTTGAAAACTTGCCTGCCAGACCGATATTTGTGGAAAGCATAGATTTTGCTTATGGAAGTCGTTTGATGGCAACAGTTTCTGAAAATTTTGGTTAAAAAAGTTGCTCTGGTCGCTAGACCAGAGCAACTGGCTGTTAGAAATCGATCAAGGCTCAAGCGATATAAATCTCTTGCTCTCATCGCTAAATTCAAACAAAGGATCAAAGACGATTTTTATTTCTGTTTCACCTGCTCCGACTTGTAATATCATCCATCCTTCATATTCGCCGTCAGGATAGAGGGTAACATTGAATGCGGGATCAGGATCAACTACGCTTGGTACATCATGCAGGACACCGTCGCTGCCAGTGGTGTTGAAATCAAAATCACTGACATTTGTTGCAACATCTTCCGTACTGATGTTGTGGACATACGCCTTCACAGCGATATATTCAAATCCATCTTCTGGCGGGTCATTATATTGATTGGCAGCGAGTGCCATGTTCCACGCCTCGTCTCCACGAATCACTTCGACAATTGAAATCTCCCAATTATCTGTGGTTACTTTTTCGGACATTGAAGCAGGGTTATTACGCTCTTTTCCAATATCGGTGGAGGCAATGTTGATCAAATCAGTCGGAACTTCAAGTGAAGCACCTTCATCAACAGCCAGATATCTCACTTCGTCATCGTCAAAGGTCCAGGATTCTTGAAAAGCTAACATTAGATTTGTCTCACCAATAATTGACTGAAAGACCACCCACCCCTCATATTCCCCACCTGGATATAAGTCAATGTCAAGCTCTGGCTCAGGCTCGACAATGCTGGGCAAATCATGCAAGATGTTGGAGCTGCCCGTGATGTTAAAGGAATAGCCATCAATGGAGCTTGAATCATCCACCGTTCCGATGTTGCGGACCTGTAGCTTGAGAGCGATGTACTCATAACCGTCTGCGGGAGGCTCATTATATCGATTGGCTTCCAGGACTAGATTCCAGGCAGCTTCACCGCGCACAACCTCAAGGATTGTCATTTCCCAGTCTTCCGTAACCAGTTTTTCATTGAACGGAATGGGTGAGCTGCGATGCATTCCGGTCTCAGAAGCTGCGATGGCATTTAGGTCAGAGGGAATATTGATTGAAGCGCCCGGGTCAAGAGCAATGTATCGCTTTGCGTCTTCGTCAAAACTCCACGATTCGTCGAACACCAGGATCAAGTTGCCTTCACCCTGGCCTACCAGGTACACAGACCAACCTTCGGTCTCTCCGCCGGAGAATAAGGTAGCATCAAGCTCTGGCTCTGGTTTCACGACACTTGCCATGCCCGTTGTGTATAGAATTGCCTTATCTCCGGTAACATAGAAATCGTATCCACTGATGCTATGCTCATCACTGTCGTTGTAGGTGCATTTGACGTGGATCTTTACCATGAGATATTCCATACCCTCCGGAGCAGGCTCATTGTAAGAGTTGGCTGCCTGGATATCAGTCCAGGCGTCAGCACCTCGTTTGGTTTCAAGCACCTGAACATCCCAGTTTGGCACTGAAACGACTTCTGTTCCCGGGAAAGGATTGGACCTTGAAAATCCCATCGGCGCGATTGTAGGCGCGATGGTAGGCGTAGCTTTGGGTGGAATGGTGGGGGCGCTTGTGGGCGGA
>Ga0116172_10002913_pt1 | contig 14595 bp, 13 predicted proteins | sample AD_UKC083_MetaG_FD_89799 | JGI IMG/M metagenome (GOLD analysis project Ga0116172, IMG submission 89799) | Active sludge microbial communities of municipal wastewater-treating anaerobic digesters from USA - AD_UKC083_MetaG | ecosystem: Engineered > Bioreactor > Anaerobic > Digestate | place: USA...
AAGGTCTATATCGATCTTGAATTTTTCGCAAATCTCCAGGCCAGGTTAGGTGCATATGGTGATTTTGCAATAGCATATGTAGTTGCCCATGAAATAGGACATCATGTTCAGAATCTTCTTGGCGTCCTTAATGATGTAAACTCACAGAGAGCGCGTCTGAGCGAAACACAATCAAATCAGTTGCTTGTAAGGCTGGAGTTACAGGCTGATTTTCTTTCCGGGATATATGCCCATTATCTTGAAACATTACCGGACAAGCCTCTGGAAATAGGAGATATTGAAGAAGCTATGAATGCGGCTGCTTCGGTCGGAGATGATGTACTTCAGAAAAAATACCAGGGTCGTGTTTATCCCGATTCATTCACACACGGTACCGCAGCACAGCGTAAGGAATGGTTCAGGCGGGGATATCAGACGGGAGATTTTGCACAGGGAGATACATTCAGGGCAAATATTTAACATTTATTATTCCGTTTATCACAAATCATCGTAATCGTAGAGACGCCCAATTTGGGCGTCTCTACATTTGTAATTGTTAATGATATATATTGAGACGCCCAATTTGGGCGTCTCTACGATGATTTGTAAATTGCCCATATACATCCGTTGTCAAATTGTTCCGATTTGATCAGGCTGAAGGATTTAATTTCCTTCAGGTTCCCGAACATATTATAGGATTTTTCTCCCACAACCAGGGGATGGATCAGAAGGCTGATTTCGGATACAACTCCCAGGTCAATAAGGATATTTCCCAGTACCCGGCCGGTATCGGTACAGTATCGGCGCCTATGAGGTGTGCATCGAGCTTATATTCTCCTGCGATTTTGTAATGCAAGCCCATATCGGGCATAAATCCGGTGATTGAACCATCGATACTGACAGAATTATGGATGATTATTTCAGTTTTCATTGTTTACAAATATTGGCTTACTCCCTTAGGCGATTAACAACTGAAGTTTGGTGCAGTTCATCCGGACCCTGCAAATTAATCTTCAATAGCTGCATAAATGAGAGCGGTAATACGGTTCCAGAAATAGCCATGATGATTGGGTGCGATATTCACCATCCCAACAAAAATAAGGTCTTCGGCAGGATCAATAAAGAATTTTGTGCTGAAAGCTCCTGACCATTCGTAAGTTCCGGGCGATTTAAAGGACATACCTGCAGCTTCATCCGTTATAAGGCTGAATCCCAGGCAGTAAGTAAATCCGGGGATTTTACTGTATCCGTTACCGTTCCTGTTCAGGACTATCATCTGATCCGAGGACATTACCTCAATCGTCCTTCGCGAGAGTATGCGGTTCCCGTCAAGTATCCCCCCGTTCAGCAATGCCTGGATAAAGCGGGCATAATCCAAAGCGGTCGAGGAAAGGCCTCCTCCGCCGGCATAGTAATTGTGATCTTCCGACTTAGGGTAATCAATCATAGGATTATTCCCGTATAAATATAATTTGTCATCTTTATCGTGGGAATAAAGAGGCACCAGACGATCCCACTTTTCTTTCGGCAGATAAAACCAGGTGTCGTTCATCCGAAGGGGGTCAAAAATATTTTTTTTCAGATAAACCGCCAGAGATTGTCCGGAGACTACTTCTATAACACGTCCGAGCACATCCATATTCAAACCGTAAGCATATCGTTCTCCTGGCTGAAACGCAAGAGGAGCCTCAGCCAGCCGGTTGATAAATTCCTCCGTTGTCATGAGGTTGCTTGACAGGCCGGCATTAACAAGTCCGAGCTTTCTGTAGATGAATTGCATTCCCTCCGGCTTGCTGTCACCATACGTAATACCTGATGTGTGAGTAAGCAGATGCCTGATTGTGATACTGGTTTTAAGCAGATCGGTTGTGTAAGTCGAGTCTGAACTGTTAAAAGTATCAAGCACACGGGTTTTTGCAAAAGCCGGGATATATTTTTGTACAGGATCATCAAGATCCAACAATCCGCGTTCATAAAGTTGCATAATACCCACAGTCGTGATAGCCTTGCTCATGGAAGCGATGCGGAAAATGTCATCATTTTTGTACGGTTCTTTTTTTTCAGGTGTCCTGTATCCAAAACTTTTATAATAAACTATTGAACCCTTTCTTGCAACAAGTATGACACCACCCGGGAATTTTTCTTCCTGGATATATTTCTGAGTCATGGCATCTATCATTTTCAGTTTAGCTGCTGACATGCCGGCTTTTTCAGCTGTGCCTTCAACCAGCGCTTGCCCATTCAGATAAACCTGTATAAGAATGAACAGGCTTATAAAAAGAATTTTTTTCATACAAAGAGGATTTAAGAAAATTAATTCAGCCTGATTAATCGAAATCTAAAAGTCAGAGAAAAAGTAAAAATATAAAATTCAGGTAAATAATAACCAGATCCATTCCTGAACTTCCGGGGGTAAAGGGAAAATATTTTCCTGTGGGACTGAGAGTAAAAATCAACCTGCACCCCCTGGGGCCGGGGTAAAGCAGGTTGATTCAGATCTTTATTGTATTGACAATATTCCTTAAAATTAAACTGTCAGATCAAAAGATATGAGTTCCCTGCAGATTTTTTTCAAAAAACTTGTATTTTATAAATATTATATTCTATCTTTGCAATATATAAGTAACTTTAATATAAAGAAAAATGATAGGAAGTGATCTGCTCAAAGGTTCGTTAAGAACAATAATCCTGAAACTTTTACAGGAAGAAGGACCTACACATGGCTATGCCCTTACCCGGAGAGTGGAAGAAATTACTAATGGTAAGATCAAACTAACTTACGGAGCACTTTATCCGCTTCTTCATAAAATGGAAAGCGAAAAAGTGCTCGTTACTGCCAGAGAAATACGGAATAACCGGATAAGGGTCTACTACAGCCTTACCGATAAAGGACACTCGGTCGCCAGAGAAAAAGTAAAAGAAATGATAGAGTTCATTAAATCACTTCAATTGATTATTGAAATAAAACCCGGCGTAAACTATGCCTGAACTCACTCTTGATAATATAAACATTATAATCAGCGATGTAAGAAAACAGGAAATATCTTTTTCTCACCTGGCTGACGAACTGATTGATCATCTGTGCTGTGATGTTGAAGATGAAATGCTTAATGGTCTGGATTTTTCCGAAGCATATAAACGGGTAAAAATGAAACTCGGTAACCGCAGACTGAAAGAAATACAGGAAGAAACTCTTTATGCAGTTGATACTAAATACAGAAGAATGAAAAACACAATGAAAATTTCCGGTATCACCGGAACAATACTGTTAGGCTTTGCTGCACTCTTCAAGATACAGCACTGGCCCGGAGCAGGAATAATGCTGACACTTGGTGCCCTGGCACTGGCATTTGTCTTCTTGCCCTCTTCTCTGAGGGTTCTCTGGAAAGAAACTCATAACAAGAACCGCCTCTTCCTGTTCATTTCCGGATTCATTGCAGGGATTTTCTTTATACTGGGGACCGTATTTAAAATACAGCACTGGTCAGGGGCAAATTTATTGTTGATACTTGCCGTTGCGGGCGCTCTGATGTTTGTACCGGCACTTCTTATTAGCAAATTACGGGATCAGGAAAATAAACAGAAAAGGCTGATTTATATCCTGGGTGCAGTAGCATTGCTCTTTTATATAGCTGGTATATTTGCTAAAATACAACACTGGCCTGGGGCATCACTTCTTTTACTGTCAGGCTTAATCATAATGTTTGCAATTGTCTTTCCGGTATATGCTTTCCTGACATGGAAGGAGGAAAGATATATTACATCAAAATTCCTTTTTATGGTTATCGGCTCCCTCGCAATTGTTATTCCCGGAGCACTTATTAACCTGAAGCTGCAACAATCTTATGAAGGGAATTATTATTTCCATCAGGAACAGCAACAGGCCCTGGCCGGTTATCTGAACGGGAAAAACAATTTGTTCCTCAGCAATTATAAGGATTCAATTTACTATATCTCGATGGACCAGATCCATAAAAAGACACTCGATCTGCTTAACAAAATTGGAGATATCCAGGCAGATATTATCAGTAGTGCTGAAGGGGAGACCGGCATTCCAGATATGTCCCGGTATCTTATTAAGCAGAATGAAGGATCAGGTGAGATTCAATACAGGCAACTTCCAAACGGATTCCGTCCGTTACCCGTAAACGGATTCCCTTCCCCGGCAAGTGAATCCCGGAAAGAACTTGACTCAGCTCTTCACGATTATATTACTTCCCTGTCATCTGTAATCCCGGAAAATAAGCTTCAGAAATATGTTCAATTGCTGTCCCTTCCGCTGAAATATCAGAATCTGACAAATAGCCTTTCATGGACACTTATAAATCTGGATGCTATTGAAACCAACCTTAAAATGATAAAAGTGACACTATGAACCATCCATAAAAACAGGGTTTCCGTCGGTAAAATAAGGCGCTGCTTCTAAATAATTTGGCTCAGCTCATACCTGATTATATTTTCACAATAAAATTTAATCAGAAGTATGAGAAGTCTTATTACGATATTCATTCTGATGCTTTTTAGCGGGGGCCTTAAAGTCAGCGCCCAGCAGGAAAACATCTGGACTCTGGATGATTGCATAACCTACGCCCTGGAACGGAATATTACGATCAGGAAAAATGAAGTGTCAAACCGCCGGAACGAACTTTATGCTGAACAGGCAAGAGCTCAGCGATTCCCTTCACTGAATGCATCAATAAACCAGAATTTTAACTGGACAAACAGCAATTCCGGATCCGCGACAGGCTTTTCCGGCAGCAACGGATCAAATTATTCATTGAATTCCGGAGTTACAATATTCAACGCATCACGGTTATCAAATCAGATCAGACAGGCTGATCTTGATATTGAAAGCGGTAAATATCAGCTTGAAACTGCAAAAGAATCGATCAGTCTCAGCATCCTGGATGCATATCTTCAGATACTTTATGCCGAAGAGCAGGTAAACAACAGCAGGAAGCAGATTGAGGCTACTCAGGGGCAGTTAAAACTCGCCGTAGAAAGGTTACAGCTTAAGGTGATATCAGAGGCAGACTATGCTCAGGTGAAAGCACAGCTTGCAAGTGAGAAGCTCACTCTGGCAAATTCTGAAAGCCAGCTGGCAATTTCCAGGGTAAACCTGATGCAGCTGATGGAACTACCGGTCACAGACAGTTTCAATATAAGCCATCCTGATCTTTCCGGGTCTTTAAATCAAAACCGGCTGCCGGATGTCAGCTCCGTATATGAAACCTCCCTGGCGATCAAGCCTCAGATAAAAAATGCATCAGTTAACAAGGAGATCGCTGCCCTGGATGAAAAAATTGCAAGAGCCGGCTTTTATCCGACATTGTCTGCCAGTACAGGTATCGGCTCCGCTTATTCCTCGCGGACCGATGATGCTTATTTCAGCCAGATTAACGATGGAATTAATCCCTCTCTGGGATTCTCACTGGCAATACCCATATACCAGAAAAAGCAGGCGAAAACAAATGTTGCTGTTGCAAAGCTGGGATACCAGGATGCTGAATTGTCGGAAATCAATACAATGAATAAACTCCGGAAAAATATTGAGCAGGCGTGCCAGGATGTTATTTCAGCACAGACTGAATATGAGGCAAGCCTTGAATCATTTAATTCGACACTTGAATCATCAAGGCTGTCAGATGAAAAGTTCATTCAGGGTATGATAAACTCCGTTGATTATATGGTCTCAAAGACAAATCTTATAGTTGCCGAAAGCCGGTTGCTTCAATCAAAGTTCAACCTTATTTTCAGCTATAAGGTACTTGATTTCTATTCAGGAATTCCATTGACAATATAATATAAACAGGATAAAACTCACAGACATGAAAAAGAAAATACTTATTATAACCGGACTCCTTTTAGCGGCATTGGTGATCATTCTGGTATTTAAGCAATTTAACAAAAAGGAAACTGCTTTTACCTTCGATACAGTAAAAGTTGAAAGGGGCATGATATCAAATGTAGTGACTGCTACCGGCACTATTGAAGCAATAACTACCGTTGACGTAGGCACCCAGGTGTCCGGAATCATTCAAAAAATATATGTTGATTTCAATGATAATGTAAAAGAAGGGCAGTTGCTCGCAAAACTTGATGAGACAAATCTCAGGGAACAGCTTAAACAGAGCCAGGCTAATCAGGATCAGGCACAGGCTCAGCTTAATTTTCAGGAAGCTACCTTTAACAGGCTTAAAGCCTTATATGAGAAGCAGCTTATTGCCCAGACTGATTATGACCAGGCATTGTATAATTATGAAAACGCGAAAGCTTCTCTTGCGAATGCAAAATCAGCTGTTTCGAGGGCTAAGGTAAATCTGGATTATGCAACAATAACATCACCAATTGACGGAGTTGTTATGAACCGGGCTGTGGAGGCGGGACAGACAGTTGCTGCAAGCTTCAACACTCCGACACTTTTTACTATTGTCAATGACCTTACCCAGATGGAGGTTCAGGCAAGTGTAGATGAAGCTGATATAGGTAAGGTAGAACAAAACCAGCGTGTCGAATTCACTGTGGATGCTTATCCCGATCTGAAATTCGAGGGATCAGTTTCACAGGTCCGTTTACAGCCGGTCGTTACCAATAATGTAGTTACTTATGTCGTGATCCTTAATGCCCCGAATCCCGAAAAGAAACTTATGCCGGGGATGACAGCCAGTGCTACAATATTTGTTGAAAAGAAGGATAATGCCCTCACACTTTCCGGGAAAGCAATAAGGTTTACACCAGATCAGGAATACCTTGCAAAGACGGTTTCTGATCTGACGGGGAAAAATGATATGCCTGATCCCTCAAAGGGAAATCTGCCTTCAGGTGTTCAACCCGGGCAATTGCCTCAAATGCCTGTATCAGGCTGGGTGATGCCACCGTCAGGGACTTTCCCGGGATCAGCAGAAGTTGATCCCAAAGCAAAAACCGTGTGGGTAACTGACGATAAAGGAGGAATCCGGCCGGTGATTGTTAAACTGGGAATTGAAAACGGTTCAAAGGTTGAAATTGCTTCAGGCCTCAATGAAGGAGACCAGGTAGTTATTGCAATGGCCGGGAGTAAAAAGAAAGAAAGCACGTCAGGAAATAATACAGGCCCCAGAGGACCGATGCCATTTTAAAACAAAAGGACATTAGTTAATATCAGAGATAATGAATAATGTAATCATAGAAATAAAGGATCTCCGGAAAGATTACCATGTGGGTGAAGTTACTGTCCACGCACTTCGCGGAGTTGACCTTCAGATTGAGGAAGGTGAATTCGTGGCGATCATGGGCGTAAGCGGATCAGGAAAATCAACAATGCTCAATATCCTCGGGTGCCTTGACAAACCTACTCAGGGAAATTATAAGCTCGACGGTGTTGATGTCAATACATTGAACAAGGATACGACAGCTAAGCTGAGGAATAATAAGCTCGGCTTTGTTTTCCAGGCATATAACCTGTTGCCAAGGACCACAGCTCTGGAAAATGTAGAACTTCCATTGTTCTATAACAGCAAAGTCAGTTCCAGGGAACGAAGGAGAAAAGCTGTCAGGGCACTGGAAGCTGTCGGACTTGCCGGGAGGATGCATCATATGCCCAACCAGCTTTCCGGGGGACAGCAGCAAAGGGTGGCAATAGCCCGCTCACTTGTAAACGATCCTGTTCTTATACTTGCAGATGAACCTACCGGAAACCTTGATACGCGAACATCATTTGAGATAATGGAATTGTTCCAGGACCTGAACGACAAGGGAAGAACGATTGTATTTGTCACTCACGAGCCTGATATTGCCAGGTTCGCAACACGAAATGTAATTTTCAGGGATGGAAAGATACAACGAGAAAATATTGTAAGTGAAAGACTTATTGCGAAAGATATTCTTAAAACCCTCCCTGAGGAAAATATAGAGGAATTTAATGCATGATTAATATTTCAGATTATGAACCTGACCAATTTATTCAGAATAGCTATCCGGGCTTTGTACAGGAACAAGATGAGAGCGCTGCTGACCATGCTCGGGATCATTATTGGAGTGGCTTCCGTCATTGCAATGCTTGCAATAGGAGAAGGATCCAAGAGAAACATAACTGAGGAAATGTCATCAATGGGATCCAACCTCGTTATGATAATGCCTGATTTCCAGAGCAGAGGCGGTGTAAGTCTGGGTGCCTCAAATTCAATGGTTTTAAAATACAGTGATGTAACTGCTATCAGGAACGAAGCTGCATCGATTTCTCTCGTTTCTCCTTCAGTTAACTCAAGTGGCCAGGCAATTTATGGTAATCAGAATACACTAACCAGTATTTATGGTATCAGTGAAGAGTACCTTGAGATAAGAAAGCTTACAATAGAGACCGGCAGGATATTCAATGAAACAGAGGTAAGAAGCATGGCAAAGGTTTGTCTGCTCGGTCAGACAGTTGTGGAAAATCTTTTTGGTGAAGATTCAGATCCAGTCGGAGCAACCATCCGGATAAAAAACCTTCCTTTTGAAGTTATCGGTGTTCTTGAAGATAAGGGCGAAAGCGGAATGGGCCAGGATCAGGATGATCTTATACTTGCTCCATATACAACAGTCCAGCGACGGCTTGCTGCAATAGATTATATAAATGGTATATATTGTTCGGCAGTGAGCGAGGGAAAAAGCTCCTCCGCCATTGATGAGGTCACAGAGATACTCAGAAGGACTCATAAAATAAAAGAAGTCGAAGAAAGCGATTTCAGGGTCATGTCTCAGTCTGAGCTTATTGAATCAGTATCAACGGTAACAAATATAATGAAGTATTTGCTTGGAGCAATAGCAGGGATTTCTTTACTTGTCGGAGGCATCGGCATCATGAATATAATGTTCGTATCAGTAACTGAGCGTACACGGGAAATAGGATTACGAATGTCGATAGGCGGAAGAGGAAAAGATATCCTGAGGCAATTTCTTGTTGAATCGATGTTACTGAGCCTCACAGGAGGTATTTTCGGGATATTATCCGGTTACCTTATAGCAAAGATTGCCGGTACACTGATGAACACTTCAACTTATATAACATCACAATCGGTAATACTGGCATTTGCTGTCTGTTTTGTGATCGGAGTCTTCTTCGGCTGGTACCCCGCAAAGAAAGCTTCGAACCTGAATCCAATTGATGCCCTCAGATATGAGTAACTGATAATTAAGATATATATTTATTAACTTCGCTCAATCCGGAAAGAGTCACTATGAAAAAGTTATCCCGCGAGGGCAGAATAAAGATCATACTTCATTTGCTTGCATGGCTGCTCCTTCTTGGATTGCCAATATATGCAACAAAGCGTTTGCAGTTAGGCAATGATTTCCTGTGGATCTATTATCTTATTACGACTATAAACGGACTGATCTTCTATATAAACTATCTTTTTCTTGTTCCCAGGTATTTCTTTCAGAAAAAAAGACTCAGATATTATTTATCAGCCCTTGTTCTTCTGATCTGTTTTTATTTTGTTTCAGAATATTCCAATAAATTGATTTTCAGCTATATCAGTAATAAGCAGGGTGCCGGCCAGTTCCAACCTCCACCCGATGATAGAGGAAAACCCGGGCCTCCCCGCGGAGGGGCATTGAGAGGAGGATTCCCTTTCCGTGACATGCATATTTTAAGCTATACATCATCAGCTTTATTTCTGGTCTTTTTCTCACTGGGACTGAGAGTTCTGGAACGGCAGTCGAAAATTGAGAAAATGCAGGAAGAAATGGAAAGGGAAAAGCTTACTTCGGAGCTCGCCTTTCTTAAAAACCAGATCAGCCCTCATTTCTTTTTCAATACCCTGAACAATATATACTCTCTCATTGGCATTAATGCAGAAGATTCACAACAGGCTGTCCTGAAGCTTTCGAAGCTGATGAGATACCTGCTTTATGAATCGGAAAGAGGCGATACTAAATTAAGTCAGGAGATTGATTTTATGAGAAACTATATTGATCTCATGAAGCTCAGGATGAATGATAAAGTCTCACTTACAATCGCATTCCCGGAAAACTTTGATGATATCAGCATGCCGCCACTGCTTTTTATCCCGTTCATAGAGAATGCATTCAAGCATGGCCTCAGCTACCGAGAGAAATCATTTATTGATATTAACTTACTTGCCGGAAAAAATTTAATAAAATTCAGTTGTATCAACAGCAATCTGAAGAAAAATGTGAATGATGATAAAGAGAATTCGGGAATAGGCCTTGAAAATGTACGAAAGAGACTCAGCCTGTTATATCCTGAGAAGCATGATCTTAAGATAATTGAAACGGAAAAAACATTTGAGGTGAACCTGACAGTAAACATCGTATAATGATCAATGTTATTGCAATAGATGATGAACCGCTTGCCTTACAGCTTGTTACAGGATATATTGAAAAAACTCCATCATTAAAGCTTATTGGTTCGTTTGATAATCCTGTTGATGCTTCTGATTTTCTCAGGGACAATCATGTGGATATTATTTTTCTTGATATTCAGATGCCTGATCTGTCGGGAATTGAATTCAGCCGGATAATCGGGAAGGGACCTAAGATTATTTTTACTACTGCATTTGAGAAATATGCTATTGAAGGATATAAGCTTGAAGTGGTTGATTATTTACTGAAACCCTTCAGCTATGAGGAGTTCCTTGCTGCAGTGAACAAAGCTGTAAGGCTTATTAAGCTTGAAGATAAAGCTCTGCAAAAGGTGGAAGCCAATGATGAATTCCTGTTCCTGAAATCGGATTATAAGATCAAACGGATAAACTTTAATGACATTCTTTTTATTGAAGGGCTGAAGGATTATGTTAAGGTTCATATACAGAACAATCCCAGACCTCTTTTGTCTCTTTCAACCCTTAAACAGATCGAAACTAAACTGCCGGCCGGTAAATTCATGCGCGTTCACCGTTCTTTCATTGTCAATCTCGATAAAATTGATACTATTGAAAGAAGCAGGATTGTTTTCGGTAAGACATATATCCCTGTCAGTGACCAGTATAAAGATAAATTCCAGGAATACCTTGACAGGAATTTTCTGTGAAGACGTTCTGAAAGGGAATCATTTCTCAGCAAAAGATCATTGCGGTACAATATGCATCGCAAATCCCTTGTTAGGATCCAGCACTGCAGGAAATACGGTCTCCCTGTTGATACCGATCCTGTCGATCCTTACGTGTGTCCGGGTATTTACCGAAGGATCGTCTGAATATACCGCGGCCCTGTATTTTATCCCCGGATCGAGGAATGAAAACTTAATATCCAGAGTCCTCTTCTCGTCCCCGTTTATTCCCCCTATGAACCATTCATTACCACTCCGGCGGGCTATAACGCCATATTCACCTATACTTGCATAAAGCACCCTGGTCTCATCCCATACGGTGGGTACATTGTCGAAGAATTCAAGTTCGGGCTCGTCTCCCAGGATATTTGGTTTCCCCCAAAGCTCAGTTTTTTTGCCGGGAGACGAAACAGGTTTGTCGTACCAGTATAAAAACTGTAAGGGGCTGAAAATGCAGACTGCTTTTGCCAGCTGGGAAGCATGGGAACCCATTTTTTCATCCACTCTGTTGTCGTAATAGCAGATTGTATTATCACCCGCACCTGCAAGCATCCGGGTGAACATCGTGATAAGGGTATGTGTGTTGGTAGGACTCTCTTCATCTCCCCTGATTCCTTCCTGGGTAAGGAAATTCGGATATGTCCTGGAAAAACCTGTCGGCCTGTATTCATCATGTACATTAACAACCATTTTATAGTCTGCACATTTCTTTATTGCATTATGCATCCAGGCTGTAACTTCCTGTGTCCCTACCTGCACAAACCCGAATTTGATCCCCGACACACCCCATTCACGGAAGACGGGCAGTATCTCATCCAGCTTCCTTTCAAGGGCTCTGCGGTTTACATAAAGAAGAACTTTAATATTCTTTGATCCTGCATATCTTATTACCTCATGCAGATCCAGCGGACCCTTTGATCTGGCGGGATCCAGTACCGGATTAACCGGATCCGACTCATCGCTGTTTTCAGGTCCGTACCAGCCGGCATCATATTCAACATATTGCATATTATGTTCTGACACAAAATCCACAGCAGCCTTACCGCCTGCAGTTGAGAGCGATACTTCTCTGAGAACCTTTCCGGGAGTTATCCATGAGTCATCCCTGATTTCTGAAGGATCATTCAGATTTGAGATCAGATAGTTTTTTTCAAGAAGGTCTCCTGCATTCTCTCCGATCATTATGACACGCCAGGGAGATTGAAACGGAAGTGATTTTTTTACTTTGCTTCCAAGCCGCGTTCTTATGGCAATTCCTCCTGTTGAATCAGGTTCAAATTTCATTCTGGCAAAATCAACCAGCTTTGCTTCAGTCAATGCGATTGTAAGATTGCTGTCAATTTCAACCACCAGTGGCCGTTCTGCACCGATATCGATCTTTGAAAGAGGAACATGAGAATATGATGCCTGGGCGCGGGAAGCTGACCAAGCATAATGATCCTCTGAAAAAGTGAAAAGTATCTTTTCGTCAGTTATGATCAATGAATCAGGACTATCCTGTCGGGGGAATTCATAAGCAAATGCAGCACCTTCGTCATATACGCGGAATATCAGGTTTATCCTGATTTCTTTATTTTTCAGGAAGATCTTAAGCTGGTTATAATTATCGGGGATTTCACTTCTTTCCCCGAACTTATTAATCCATGTATTTGAAACTGATTCTGTTTCGCTCCCAATGACCCTTAAATCATTATTTAGATAAATATCTTTCAGATTCAAATGGAATGTTCCTGAGAGAATTTTTGCTTCACTGCCTGATATTAATTCAAAACAGGGTTCATGGTTTTTTTTGCTGTTATTGATTTCCAGCCTGATATTTTTCGAGGGAGAGAAAACGGTAATCTTATTGTCTGAAGAGCAACTGGTGGATGCAACTATAAGCAGCAGTAAAGAAAAAAGAATAGTTTTCATGGTTCGTTCTAACTATTACAATTCATATACTTTGTGATCCCGTCCCGATAGCTATCGGGAGCTATCGGGACTTTGTGTAATCCTTTGAGCGCCTTTGTGGTTAAATTTTTTTTACCACGAAGGAGCACAAAGGTTATCACAAAGTAACACAAAGGAATTGAGTAAATTAAGAATATTTTCGAATTAAACAGACTAAATGAAAACCGGGAAATTTAATTCTGCATTTCCCGGTTCAATATAAGAAAATTCTTAAGATAGAGCCAGATTATCTGATCCCAGCTTCTCTTTCGGCTTCGGCTACCATTTTTTCGTTTGCTGTAATGAGGAATTCGACCCTGCGGTTCTGTGCCCTGCCTTCTTCGGTTTCATTATCATATTTGGGCATCGTTTCCCCGAATCCCTTTGGAGTAATACGTTCTGCTTTTATACCCTTTTCACCCAGATAAGCAGAAACCATGCCGGCCCGTTTTTCGGAAAGTGTCTGATTATATGATTCACTTCCTTTTGCATCTGTGTGACCCTGAAGCTCGATATTTGTATCGGCATATGTATTTAATATAGTTACAAGCTTATCGAGGTTTCCCTTTGCTTCAGGTGACAGATCGGCTTTGTCGAACCCGAAAAGAACATTACTGTTGAATTCAACAACTATACCTTCTCCAACGCGTTCTACCTTTGCATCAGGAACTTTATCCTTAATTTCCTCTGCCTGCTTGTCCATCTTGTTCCCGATTATTGCTCCGGTCGTTCCGCCGACTGCAGCGCCGATCACAGCTCCCAGAGCCGTATTACCGGACACCTTTCCTATTACCGCTCCTACAGCTCCTCCTGCAGCAGTACCTATGACAGCACCTTTCTCTGCTTTTTTCATCGAAGCACAACCCGATAAGATCAGGGATGCACTTAAAATAATTATTAATCCGGGTCTGACTTTTTTCATAATTTTAAATATTTAGTTGTACTTATTGATTATTAAATTGTTTGACACATCATTTAAATAAAATAAAATTGCCCTCAGAACAGAAACAACAATATAAATAAAATAAATTTTTCTGAAGGCTGAATAACTTTCAATACTATGCAAATTTATACAATTAATGCGAAAAATTTAGAAGTTTGATCAGAATTGTGTAAATTTAAAGCAAACCTAAACCGGCTTATTTAAGTATTAAATTTATTCACTTAAAACTAAAGATCATGGGATTAATTTCATTTATCAAGAATGCAGGAGAAAAACTCTTCAAATCCGAAGAAAAAAGAGAACAGGAAAAAGCTGAACTGATTGCAGGACATATCCGTAAATTCGGCTTTGATACAAACAAAATTCAGGTAGCAGTGGATGATGACAAGGTTACGTTGTCGGGATCAATTGATACAATTGATAATAAGAATAAAGTGATTGTCACTGCCGGAAATGTTGAAGGGATTGCTTCTGTTGAGGACAGGATTGTGGTTATTAATCCGGCGCCGGTAACCCCGCCTCCTCCTGAAAAACAGTTTTATACTGTTAAAAAAGGAGATTACCTTTCGAAAATTGCAAAGGAGGTATACGGGAATGCCAATAAATACAATATAATCTTCGAGGCTAACAAACCAATGCTAAAAGACCCGAACCTGATTTATCCGGGCCAGGTGCTTGTTATTCCTCCGCTGGAGAAGTAGGTTTTAAACAG
>Ga0116172_10002916_pt1 | contig 14586 bp, 12 predicted proteins | sample AD_UKC083_MetaG_FD_89799 | JGI IMG/M metagenome (GOLD analysis project Ga0116172, IMG submission 89799) | Active sludge microbial communities of municipal wastewater-treating anaerobic digesters from USA - AD_UKC083_MetaG | ecosystem: Engineered > Bioreactor > Anaerobic > Digestate | place: USA...
AACTTTTTGCCTTTTTCTGTCTCATCCTTATGCATCTGTATTTGTGTTTATACAGGGTCATAGCTTCCTTGCTCTGGATTGAGAGTCCAATAATGCTCGTAAGGAGATACAATGGATGCCACGCTGTTAGAACGCATAAAAGAGCAACTGGTTAGACACGAAGCTCTGCAGCTGAAACCCCATCGTCATGCATCAGGATAAGTTGACTGCTTGATTGAACCATCTCCTCCAGCGTTGTCTGTCCTTTGCGATTCTTGTTTTGCTTGGTCATTTTGAACTCCTTCTCGGTTACCCGACTGTTGATTTATGGGTGCTACTATGCACCCCTCGCAAAGATAGTCAAGTCCCTTCCACTCAATACGATAAGGAAACTGCAAGTATCTTCATTGCCAGAAATACAGCCCTCGCTCACAAGGAATACAGCCTACAGACACTATACATATAATGCCCTCCGATATATGGGAACGTCACTTAGTGTCTCCCAAATATTTTTGGAATTCCAATTGAATTTTCTGTGATAAAAGTTTGAAGAAATAGTGATTAAAACTACCAGCATAGAACATTCCAGCTATGACCTAATTTCCTCGATTTGAAGTTCTGGTGATGAAATATGAAGTTTTCAGTGAGGGTTTATAATAGGACAGCAAATGGTTATTGCCATTCTCACCAAAGAACTTTTTAGATATTGGAATAGAAATTTCTTGACAGATAATGATGATCTGTTTTACTTCTATTAAAGTGGTTTTATGCTGTACTTCTTCAGATCAGCGTAGTTTATAATAGGAGAAGACCTGATGTTAGACTTTACAATGAAAACGCTGAGTTTGAGTTTACTCTATATTAGAGCCAAGACTAAATATCAAAGAGGAGAAAAACAATGAAGACACAGATTGTTTTAGCACTGTCAATAATGGTAATTATTTTCATAATTACCGGATGTGAAAAAACCACTGGCATTGAGAATACTACTCAAAATACACTAGACTACAGCGTTGGTGAAGCTCATAATTTAGTACTAGAATCTCTGTGCCAAAGAAAAGATCCTTTAATCAACGCGGATGGTTTGATAGGTTATCAAGATTTAGTAACCGTTTTTAGCGACATTAGAAACAATATGGTAGCTCTAGGTTACGACAGCAGTTTATGCGATGCGGCAGTCCAAATGGCTCTGTCAGATATTAACGGTATGGGCATGATTGTAGAAATTGACAATATGCAATTTTCTGATATGAATAACAATGATATGACAATGTCAACGTGGAATTACATGATCGCAAATAAGTTGCTTGATCAAGGTACAATTGATAAGATGAGCCCAATTATCAATATATACGAACAAAAAGGACCAGGTTCCGAATTAAACGCAGCAGTTGCTGAGTTGAATGAAGGGTTAGGAATGTATGATGAAGACACAATCATTAAAATTCTAACTTTTAAAGACGTTTACGACCATAGTGTGGAGTATTGGGATTTGTATGATATAACAAGCCCTCACTCTCCATACATTATGGATGCTATAGGGGGGCTAATTGGTTTGGTTGATCCCAGTGGAGTAACCTCTATAGTCATAGGAGTTGGCTGGTCATATTTACATTCACGTTTTGTAGCGTGGGTTGCATCTCATCATTAACTGATAGTTATATTCTGAGCCAAATATGGATGTATTACAGTTATTTCTAGTACCAGCTTCGATAATCATTGTGTACCATATTATATCGTTTTATCTATACAAACATAAAACGCATTTCATATTAAAAGGATTTTATCCTTCCAAATTACTGCCATCTACCAATCTGTTGCCAATCAATGATCTTATCGAATCATTGAAGTTGTTATATCTTAATGGCAAAGTGCATAAATTATTCATTAACGATGAGTATGTTTCTTTTGAGGACAGGGGCTATTTTCAAAAAAAAAATGTTTACTATATAGTGTTTACCGAAACAAATAAAATCTATTATAGGGGCACTATTAGAGTATTTAATGTCAACAAAATAAACTTGGAAACTATTTTTTTTATTTTAACAGATGTATCTGAGAAGGGGAGTGGGGATATACATCTATAATATATTGATATAAGAAGATAACTACTTATCCATTCAGAACATCCCAAAGCTTAACATTAGCCAATGTTCTTGTTGAGGTTAACGTAATATTTCTTGTAACCCATTTAGGGACACGTATCTACAATCACGCTAAGAAGGTTACTTTTGCCTTTAAACAGATATCACAGGATACTTATCCCAATCCTGCTGCCACCCGATATCAAGGACGCTTCAGAGGAAGGGTCTTCCACTTCTATAACAGTATCTGTCCTGTAGTATCCGAATATGTTGAAAAGACCGACTGGGTGGAAGACCTCACTTCCATAGATAATGCCTATAACGAGTTCTTCAGCTTCTTCACCGATAATGGTTTCACCACTAGCACTGGCTAGTAAAGGGTATAAGTATCCCCCTATCAGAGATTATAAATATCACGAAGCAAAAAAATGGTAAAAGAAAAAAATATAAGAAACGTAAGGATATGCAGGAAGTCCGAAAACAAAAGAAAGTATTTAGCCGGTTCCAAATAGATATAAAATATCTAACCGATATTCCTGAATACGAAATCTGGAGATGGGAACATCATTTCCCTAAATATCTTATCTCTGCCAGGGACTATAAAACAGGTGCTATCTATCTTGCTTATACCCAAGAAAAATCTTCTATGGCTACAGCCCTGTTTGTCGATTATCTACTTTCTTCTCTTCAATACTATGGCATAGATCCCCAATCTATTGTTATCCAAACTGATAATGGGAAAGAATTCACTAATCCTACTGACCGAAAAGTAACTCTATTTGAAAAATTAGTTAAAGAAAAATATCAAGCAACTCATTTTCTTATTCCCTATCGCAGACCTACTTGGAATAGTGATGTAGAATCCTTTCATAACCTTATTGAAGAAGAATTCTTTCTTTCCGAAAAACCAAATAGTGAAATTGATCTCTTGGCTAAAACCTTCGCTTACCAAATCTGGTTCAATTCCTTTAGAAATAATAGAGGTAGAAATAATCAAAATCTTGAACAAATCTTCCAGTCAGAATTGAATACTAAGAAACCTCTTCCTAATATCCCTCCTATTTTGGTTGACAAATATATACAGCTGATTGCAAAGGATAATGAAGTTGGATACTTTTTACCTTTACCACCCAGTTAGGATGGAAAATAAAAAACGAATGGATGAGGAGAAAGCGCTACATGATAAAGATTGATATGATTACCAGGAACAGGAAGCAATTCCTTGACCTCTTGTTATTGGCTGACGAGCAAGAGGATATGATTGATAGATATCTGGAAAAGGGCGACATGTTTGCCCTGTATGATGATGATTTGAAGAGCATTTGCGTTGTAGTACCGATAGACAGCGATACCTGTGAATTGAAGAACATAGCGACATACGAAAAATACCAGGGCAGAGGCTACGGCAGAACCCTGGTAAGCTATATTTGCGATTATTACAAGAAAGACTACAAAACGATGCTGGTGGGGACTGGGGAGACTCCGGCAAGCTTGTCCTTTTATGAAGGCTGCGGATTCCAAAGATCGCATCGTCTGAAGAATTTTATGATAGACAATTATGACCATCCCATATTTGTAGGCGATATCCAACTTATTGATATGATATATCTTAAAAAGGATCTTGGTGGCGGCGATCGCTGAATCGCCGTCAATATATAGGCGGAACGGCGTCCACCTGTACGGTTTTTCTATCCACAGATTAACACAGATTATCACGAATTATCAATTGATTTCTCTTGGATTTCACGCAGATTTACGCAGATAAACAACGCAGATCAGGCAGATGACTTGGGGTGAAGGGGACGTATCGAACCCTCACCGCTGCGGAACGTTCAATAGCGAAGGCGAAACTTAAGCATGCAACAAGCCGAAGATCCAAACCGCTATTATTCATCATTCATTTCTTCATTCTTCATTTGAATGTGGATAGTGAAGAAAAGAGATAACGGGAAATATTTTTATTAGCACTCTCACTTTTCGATTGACAATTTTCCAATCTTGATTAAATTGTCTTTAGATTAGCAGTTCATACTATGGACTGCTAAGAAAATATAAGAGGCAGAGATAATGAAGAAGAATCAGCTTAGATTAAACGAAACACTAAAGTCGCTGGTGGATGAATATATTCTCAGTTGCGAACCGGTGTCATCCAGAATACTAAACGAGAAATATCTTCAGAAAGTATCCTCGGCCACTTTACGTCTGGATTTATTGAAGTTAGAGAAAATGAACTTGATATCCCAGCCGCATACTTCTTCAGGAAGAGTTCCTACAATTAAGGGCTATCGAGAATATTTAAAACTGATTGAGCCGGACATAGAAAAGACCAGATATGAAGGGATGGATTTGTTAAGGGAGCTATTGGTTCGTAACTATAAAGATACACCCAGGGCTTTACATTATATAATGGAGAATTTAGCTAAGGAAACAGACCAGCTTTCTTTTGTTGCCGAACCTGAGGTTTCGAATGGTTATTTGGCTAAGTTGGAGGTATTTTCCATTGGGGAAAACAAGCTAATATTTGTTATGAGTTTAGATTCTGGTTTAGATAAAACGGTTATAATGAAATGTGATAATGAATTAACTGAATCACAATTGAAGAAACTTGTACGTTATTTGAATGATGAACTTGTTGGATTACAGATATATGACATTGCCAATCGAGTCCTAGTGGAAATGCAGGAAAATTCTGATAATGGTGTAATTAGCTGGTTTTTGGTTGAATTGCATAAAGCTTTTATGGAAATAAGTGATTTCTTTATTCATTATGACGGCAGCATCAATTTTTTAGAGCAGAAGGAATTTGATACTAAAGAGAATATCTTGAAGTTTATGAGTTTATTACAAAACCAGGATTTCCTACTTAATATGATGCGTAAACATCAGAGTAATAAAGAAACCAATGTAGTTTTGGGAGATGATTTCACAAAAAGCAATTGGTTAGATTTTGCTTTAATTTACTCTAAATATGAGATGTTTGGAATACCTGGTTATTTAGGAGTTTTGTCACCTATTAGAACTGAATACCGTAAACTAATTCCCCTTATTAGGGATGTGGCTAAAACAATAACAAATACAACCCGGCGCGGAATGATCGTGCCTCAGGAGAAAATATAATGAATAAAAAGACGCAAAAAGAACCGGAAAATAACAAAGATATACAGGTAGAAGAAGTTATTGAAGAACAGAAAACGGATAAAATTCAAGAACTGGAACAGGAAATAGCCGAATGGAAAGATAAATACCTACGCTGTATGGCTGAATTTGAGAATTTCCGAAAGCGTTCTATAGCTGAAAAAGCAGATTGGATCAGATTAGCAACTCAGAAATTTGCTTTGGAGATCTGCGATGTTTTAGATAATTTCGAAAGAGCTATCTTACAGGGTAGTGAGGAAGAAAAATCTACTCCTTTTGGGAAAGGAGTTCTGATGATTGAACAGCAGCTTCGTAAAGCTCTTGAAAGAGAAGGAGTAAGAAAAATTGAAGCACTGGGACAACCCTTCAATCCAGAGTTCCATGATGCTCTGGCTCATATTCCCAGTGATTTAGAAAACAATACTGTTGCAGCCATAATTCAAAATGGATACACAATGCACGATAAGGTGTTGCGTCCAGTTCGAGTAGCTGTTTCCAACGGTTCAAAAATAAATAATGAGTCTCAAGAAGAATAAAATCTGTGCTGGAGCTTTTCAGAGCTCTACAGCAAACAAAAAATAAATAATGAATCCCAGGAGGAAAAATGGGAAAAATAATAGGAATTGATCTCGGAACAACAAACTCCTGCGTTGCCGTTGTTGAAGGCGGCAAACCAGTAGTTATTACCAATGCGGAAGGAAGCAGAACAACTCCTTCTGTAGTTGGTTTTACAAAGGATGGTCAACGTCTGGTAGGGCAATTAGCAAAACGCCAGGCAATAACCAATCCCCAGAATACTGTCTTCTCCATAAAAAGATTTATGGGAAGAGGTTACGATGAAGTAACAGAAGAAATTAAGCAGGTCCCTTTTAAAGTCATCCGTGGCTTAAAGAATCAAGCAGCAGTGCATATTGATATGGAAAATAAGGATTATACTCCTCAAGAAATTTCTGCTATGATCCTTACCAAAATGAAAGAAACAGCAGAAGCATATCTGGGGCAAAAAGTTACAGAAGCTGTTATCACTGTTCCTGCTTATTTTAATGATGCTCAGCGCCAAGCCACAAAAGATGCCGGACGCATTGCTGGGTTAGATGTAAAGAGAATAATTAATGAACCGACTGCTGCAGCTCTGGCTTATGGGATGGAGAACAAAAAGGAACAAAAAGTAGCCGTATATGACTTGGGTGGGGGAACTTTCGATATCAGCATTCTGGATATTTCTGAGGGTGTTGTGGAAGTGCTTTCTACCAATGGCGATACTCACTTAGGTGGAGATGATTTTGATAAACGGGTCATTGATTGGATATTGGAACAGTTCAAAAAACAGGAAGGGATGGATTTATCCCGCGATCCGATGGCTATGCAAAGATTACGGGAAGCAGCCGAAAAAGCTAAAATTGAGCTTTCTGGAACACTGACCACCAATATCAATCTGCCTTTTATTACTGCTGATGCTACAGGTCCCAAGCATCTTAATCTGGATTTGACCAGAGCAGAGTTTAATCGACTAACTGCTGATTTGGTAGAGAGATCTTTAGGACCATGTAAAAGAGCTATGGATGATGCAAAGTTGAAACCATCAGAGATTCAGGAAGTTCTTTTAGTGGGTGGGAGTACTCGTATTCCTGCTGTTCAAGAAGCGGTAGAGAAATTCTTTGGTAAAACACCTAACCGAAGCTTGAATCCGGATGAAGTTGTAGCTATCGGAGCTTCGATTCAGGGAGCCATTCTCTCTGGTGATGAAAAAGTTAGCGATGTATTACTATTAGATGTAACTCCCCTATCTTTAGGTATTGAAACTTTGGGTGGAGTAATGACAAAATTGATTGAAAGGAATACTACGATTCCAACTAAAAAAAGCGAAGTTTTCTCCACAGCAGCAGATAACCAAACTGCAGTGACTATTCATGTTCTACAGGGTGAGCGTCCAATGGCTGCCGATAATAAATCCTTAGGGCGTTTTGACCTGGTTGGAATTCCAGCTGCTCCAAGAGGAATTCCCCAAATTGAAGTTACCTTCGATATCGATGCCAATGGCATTTTGCATGTTTCTGCAAAAGATAAGGGAACAGGTAAAGAGCAGTCCATCAGAATTGATCGTGCCGGAAGTATCAGTAAAGAAGATATCGACAGAATGATTAAAGATGCCGAACTTCATTCGGAAGAAGATAAAAAACGCCAGGAATTTGTAGCGGCGAAAAATGAGCTGGATTCCTTGATCTTCAGTACGGAAAAGAGTTTGAGCGAATATGGAGATAAATTGTCAAGCAGCGAAAAAACTGAACTGGAAGAAGAAATTAAAAATGCTAAAGAAAGAATGGAAAGAGCATCTGACGCTGCTGAATTAAATGAAGTGAAAGAAAACCTTGCCAAAAAAGCACAACATTTAGGTGAGGTTATCTATGCTCATATGCAACAACAACAAAGTGCCAGCGGCGAAGGATATAACCCTAATGAAAGTGGTTATAATCCAGAGGATTATACTCAACAAGGACCTCAGGAAGAAGAATCTCCCAAACAAGAGGGTCCTATAGATGCTGATTTTGAGGTTGTTGACGATAAATAATTCATAAACAGGATCAGACGAATTCTAACGGATTGACACGGAATAAAACTAACAAATAGAATTCCGTGTTAATCCGTCTGATCCGAATGATAAATAAAAGTTGAGGTAATTAATAGCGAAAAAAAGAAGGATAGTTTTGTAATTGAGTGAGAAACTTAATATGGAATCATCTGAGAAGCATTAAGTTTCAGCTATGAAATCAATGAAATCTGTGAGAGGTTAATTAATGGAAAAAAGAGATTATTATGAGGTATTGGGCGTTGATAGAAATGCCGACGAAGCTACTATAAAAAAGGCATATCGAAAGCTGGCAATGCAATACCATCCAGACAAAAACCCAGATAATAAAGAAGCTGAAGAGAAGTTCAAAGAAGCAAGTGAAGCTTATGAGGTGTTGTCGGATAAAGAAAAAAGACAAATATACGATCAATACGGTCATTCTGGACTGGAAAATAAATTTGGAGGAGCAGGTTTCTCCTGGGAAGAATTTATGCATCGCAGTGATCTTAATGATATCTTCGGCGATGGTTTTAGCAGTATCTTTGATACTCTTTTTGGAGGAGGTTTTGGAAGCAGAAATCACCGCAGTTCAAGTGGTTACAATAGAGGAGAAGACCTTCAAATTGAGCTTTCATTATCACTTCAGGAAATAGCTAAGGGTGTTGAAAAGACCATAAAAATTGGCATTAAAGAGCCTTGTGACAAATGTGGTGGAACAGGAAGTGCAGAAGGAAAAACCGAAACCTGCCCTACTTGTAAGGGAACAGGGCAGATTCGCCAAATAAGACAGTCACTTTTTGGTCGCATGCAAACTATTTCCGAATGCCCAAATTGCCAGGGCGAAGGGAAAGTTATAAAAAATAAATGTAGTAAATGCTACGGAGAAGGACGAGTAGGTAATGTCCGCGAAATAAAAGTTAAAATTCCCCCTGGAGTGGCTGAAGGGCAATATGTTCGTTTAAGGGGACTGGGTAATGTTGGAGCGCGAGGTGGGAATAGAGGAGATATTCTGGTTTTAATTCATGAAAAGCAGGATGAACTCTTTGAACGGGATGGATATAATATTGTATTAGAATACCCTATTAGCGTATCTCAAGCAGTGTTGGGAGATGAAATAATTGTACCTACTTTAACTGGTTCAGTAAAAATGAAAGTCCCTGCCGGAACCCAAAGTGGGAGATTATTTCGTTTAAAAGGACAGGGAATTCAGAGCCCAAATTCTTCTTCGCGCGGCGATCAAATAGTAAAAATAGTTGTAGTAACTCCAACTAAACTCTCTCGGGACGAAGTTGAATTATATACACGCTTACGCGAATTTGACAAAAAAAGAGACCTAAAACCAGGGAAGAGTTTTGTTTCGAAATTGAGGAGTTACTTCTTATAAATATTATGCCGTCTATTTATGTTCCGGAATTAAGCCCTGATAAACGATCTATTACCATTGCAGGTGAGGAATATCACCATTTGGTTAATGTTAGAAGGGTAAAAATTGGAGAGATAATCAAGCTGAATAGTGGCACTGGAGTTATTGCAGAAGGGAAAATATCTGAGCTTACCAAAAGGTCGGTAGTAATAGAATTACTCGAGTTAGTCGAATATCCTTATCCCGAAAAGAACTTTGCCATTGCATTTGCTCTTCTTAAAAATAAACACGATGAACTCCTGATAGAAAAATGTACTGAATTGGGTGTTAGTACTTTCTATCCAATGATTACTGATTTTAGTGTGCGGATTCCATCAAAAAATACGGTTAACCGATTTCGACAAATTGCTGTATCAGCTATAAAACAGTGTGACAATCCTTGGTTACCAATGATTAACGAACCCTTACCACTAACGGAAACAATAGATAAGGTTCTCTCTGAGAGATGGGATCCTGTTTTATGCTCGGAACAAAAACCCCCAAAAAGAATATCCAATTTATCCAGTAATATTAAACCCTGTTTCATTATCGGTCCAGAAGGCGGTTACAGTGAAAAGGAATTTGCTTTTTTTATAAAAAAAGACATTCTCCAAATATCAATTTGCCCTCTTATAACTAGAGCAGAAACAGCAGCTATAGCAGCTGCAGCTCAATTTCAGCTGTTATAAGACCCCAATAATACAGTCAAAGAAAAGTGATTTGGCAAATTCCGATTTGCTTAATCCAAATTGGGAACCCAATTGCTGTGTAGGTTTACCTCCAATTTCTATTGCCAAATTGGAATAAACTAAAAGTAATAGAGTAGTGATAACGGCTTCAAAAGAAGAATGGCTGGCTTGTCTATGTATGAATAACAGCAAATGCGTATGTTGTTCCATCCTCTCGTTATGTTCTAATTCTACAATGTAAGGTTAATTTGCCTAAAAGGGAATTTCGATTATTATATCAAAAAAAGGAGTATGAAATGAATAATAAAAAGCTAAAAATATTGAATCCGATTATGTTTATCGCGATCTTTACTACTTTTGTAGCAATGCTTACCTACAAAATTTCAGGTTTTTTTAATTATGATGCCTATGGCTTCAAAGAACTGCATGAAATATGCGGCTTTATCTTCGTCATTTTGGCTATTTTTCATATTGTCTATAACTGGCAATGGATTAAAAGTCAGATCTTTGGCATAAAGCCCAAGAAAAAATAGAGTGGCCGTAAGCCCCATTTCTTTACGAGAAATAAAAGCGGAGCTTCAGCGAGCTCCGACTACAATTTAATTTACTATCATTTTATGAGGTAGAAAAGGACACCAACCTTCCGGTAAGAAGAACAACTTTCTCTTATTTTAGCTTTAGCATTTTCTTTGTCAGGGCTTTACCATCTGCCTCCAGGCGCATAAAATAGATGCCAGGGGCAACTTTGTTACCGGCTTTATCTTTTCCATCCCAAATTAATTGATAACTACCAGAGGACTTGGTTTCCTCCAGTATACTCTTAATGTGCTGTCCTTTAATATTATAGACATCAACCTTAACTTTACCTGCTCTAATCACCTTATACTGAATATCAGCAGTAGAATAAAAGGGATTCGGACTTAAGTGCAAAGCGGTTTGTGCAGAAGTTTGCAGGTTCTCCTCTATATCCAAACCTTCTATTAACATATTAATAACATTGCTGGGATCGGAATCTAACAAACCGTAAGCTGCAGTTATATAATAACGGTAAACCCCATTGGCAGTAATTGTATCGGTATAATACAATTGAGTTGGATCAGTTATTTCTGCTATCACAGAACCATTTCTGTGAATCCGATAGCCAGTTAGGGCTCTATTTGAACCTTGCATTTCCCAGAAGAGATTTACCGTGTTATAATTTACTTCGGAATTAAGATTATAAGGGCTTAACATTTGTTGATATTCATAAGCTCCAATGTCAATTCTGGCTATTCCATCATTATCTCCATCCCAAAATCTTTCATTCATAGCAACATCATATAGCCCTACATTTATTGCTGTGGGATCGAGTATTCCAGCATCAATCAAAGGTGAATTTTCACTTAAGGAATAGGGTTGTTCAGTTTGCATCCGAAACAGGGGATCGGTATTGACATTTCCTGGACCCCAGATAATAGTATTTAAAGGGCTCGTATTTACAATACCGGCATATCCACCTCGGATATCGTTATTCTCTAAATATAGTGTAGTTGGTCCTATTTCTGAAAAGTACTTAAATTTTATTTCATAAGGCATTGCCGGGTTCCAGAATATATTGTTTTTCAGATAAGCATTCCCTATAATATATATAGTATAATTGCCTCCACTATTTCCGGTAAAAGTACAGTTCTGGATGGATAAACTATCATTCTTGGCTACTATGGAAATCATCATATCTGTACTATATGCTTGATAATTGTCGGCGAATATGGAATTACTTAGGTTTAATTTTAAGCTTTGCCCATTTTCATTCGCTACTATTTGCATTATTGTAGTCATATCATAGTGTTGATTACTGGGAGAATAGCAATTATCTATTCTTAAACGGTTGATATTTGCCTCGCCGCAAAAGCTAACATCAAGCCCAATCATTTCTGATTCAGCAGTAATATGACTGATATGAATATCAGTCATATCTAATGTTCCACTACATGAGGTAATCATTATCCCTCTGGTAACATAATCTAATCCTATTATATTATTTATAGATATATTCTGCATCTCTATGTTTTGGGACAGACTCATTGATATTCCTAATGCTGACAAAATATAGAGCATATCAGATATATTTATGTTCTTTAAAGATATCGTATTAGAACAGCTAGTGGCAAAAAATCCGGATATATTTTTTCCTGAGACATTTGATATTGATAGATTCTCACTGTGAGGAACACCAACAAAAATACCTGAATAACCGTCACCATCTATTATGGTTTGCTCAGTTGAAACACCAACTATACTTGTATTGGTTTTTACAGGACAGGGGAACCTTTGGTTATTTTGGCTTGGGGAATAAACACCTTCGGCAAGATAGACCTTTTTAGGATTTTGGCTATCGGAAGCAAGCATATACATTGCCTTGAAGATGGTCTGAAAAGGTTCCTGAGGGCTTGTTCCGCTATTGGAATCACTTCCCCAGGGGGCAACATAGAGGTCTTGGTTTATTTCTTGATGGCCTGTAGTATGCAATATATCAAAAGTGAAGGGATTTACTATATTATGATCATAAGCAATTCCACTGGCATAATAATTCCAGGGATTGGCTACGGTAAATGTATCCACTATTACAGCCGTATAACTTTCCCAATAAGTTGAAATATCAGAACCCTGGGCTGCTAAGTTATTGTATATATTACAGCGGTTTACCGGATCAAAGGTAAGAGACCATAAATTTAATGGATTATCCTGATATCTTATACCTCCACCTGCATCTGCAGTATTATCGTAGATAGAATTACCACTAAGGAATACATTGGAAGTAGAAATAAATAGACCTCCTCCTGTAGAAGCAGTATTGTTTCTTATTACATTATTAATAAGATAGAAATTGCGTACATTACCTTGTCCTATCAAAAAAATACCACCTCCTCTAAACAATCTTGTTGTCAAATCCATATGACCGGAGCCATTGGTTATAGTGAACCCTCTTATTGTAAGTTCCGATTCGCCATTCTTAATGCTAATCACACTTTCGTTTCTGCCTCCGTCTATTATGGTGTTGTATTTATATTCCAGATTTCCGGTGGTAAGTTCCAAACTGGCAAGGGTAATATTTTTTCCCATCATACTGAGATTTTCATAATACCTGCCCGGGTAAACTAAGACTGTATCACCATCACAACTTTGAGCAATCGCTGACTGTATTTGTTCAAAATCCTGAGTTCCATCTCCGGAAACTCTTAAAATCAATGCATGGACCTGTCCTACCCACATTAATATTGCCATTATTACTATAATCTTACGCACTTCCAGCTCCTTTACCTTTTCTAAATCCGGAGCCCGCTAAATAAAAGCGAGTTCCGGTTTGGTTCAATATTCTTTGTTTATTTCATTAACAGCATCTTATTGCTGAATACACCTTCGGGAGTTGAAAGGCGGTAGAAATATAACCCCGAAGCGACAGCTTTCCCTAATTGATCATCACCGTTCCATATATAGCTGTAGGTTCCTTTTTTAAGTTCAGAGGAACAGAGGGTTTTCACTTTCTGTCCTTTAACATTGAAAATATCCAATTTTACAGGCAAGTCCTGTGCAAGATAAAAGGATATTTGAGTACTCGGATTGAAGGGATTGGGATAGTTTTGATTTAATTTTACTATACTGGTTACAGATTCACTATCGGAATTACCCTTTAAGGAGATATAACCATAATCCTTAATTTCGCTTAATTTAAGTGAACCGGGCACAAAGCGATAGCTATTAGGATCATAAATCTGGTAATCCTGTTTTACGGCTTTACCTTTGGTTCCATAATAAAAAGAGAGCTCAATTTCATCATTGCCTTTGGCAGATTCAGGGTAAAGGTTAATATCCATAACTTCATTATCAACTACTACTGCACCAATACACTCACCATCAGCAAAAACACCAATTTCCTCGGGCATATTTTCCGGATCAAGTTCCACATACAAAGGAATATAATCTATTTTTTCCGTATAACTGAATTGAGTGGGAGCAGTTCTAATATAGGCATCTACAGGTGTTCCCCAACAGAACCAGAACATTTCTGAGGGGGCGTGATCAATTAATTCCAGCATAACCATTGTTCCTTCCGAGAAGGTAAAAAGGGAAGGATTAACAATCCAAGGGCTGCCTAAGATTCTTTCCCGGCGGGAAGTGCTCCAGGACTGGGTTTTAATACTGTAAATATAATCCAGATAAGTATGACCCTGTCCATTGGGAATAAGATTGGATAAAGATGTTACAACATTTTGGGTGTATGGAACAAAATAACCCACCCAGTTAGAGAAATATGAGCCACCATCCGTTACCCATAATTCAACCGGAACCGTATGTGGATCAGCTCGGAATCCGCTAACAATTAAATTCTCTATCGGATTATTAGGATCAAAACTAAGAATAAAACCTTTGGGAGCTGTTACCTGATAATCATAGTTATTCCAGGTTTGGTCAATTATATTATAGGACATTATGCCATGTGGGGAACCAACATAGTTCCAATATATTTTTTGCAATGGTGTGGGATCACCATCCATATAGCTACTAAACATACACCCGAGTTCATTCCAGGGCTGTCCCTCAGGGGCGGAGATATTATCTACAACGGGAAAACATCTCCAGAAAATTCCCCGTTCGGGAGTAGTTCGATCAAAATTGTAGGTCTCTATTTCATGCGGATAGTAGCGATAGCCCATATCATTAGGAGTTCCATCAGGATCATATCCTAAA
>Ga0116172_10002923_pt1 | contig 14564 bp, 15 predicted proteins | sample AD_UKC083_MetaG_FD_89799 | JGI IMG/M metagenome (GOLD analysis project Ga0116172, IMG submission 89799) | Active sludge microbial communities of municipal wastewater-treating anaerobic digesters from USA - AD_UKC083_MetaG | ecosystem: Engineered > Bioreactor > Anaerobic > Digestate | place: USA...
AAGCCGTCCACACCGAGATGGTTGTCGAGACCATGGGTGTCAATAATGAAACAGCCAGACGAATTGTCAGGATCCTGGCATCACACCAGGAACGCCTGCCCCGCGAATGCAGATGTTCATCCGCCGCCCAAAACGCGGTCATGACGGACCGGAGACTGTTCCCCAAAAAAACCATGAAAAAGCTGGCACTCCTGTATGGAAAGTACTGGACCCGTCCATGAAAGCCACAGCACTCCTCACCCTCATCTTCCTCTCCGCCGCCAGTCTCCGACTCCCGGCATTGACGAACACGACGGCCACCAATGGCGGATATGTGCCCTTGACCGGCCAGGAAGTATTTCCCGAACAGGGGAGCCTGCTCATGCAGGAACTCGGGAAAACCGGGCATTCGGAGTCACAGACCCGGCGCTTTGAAATCGTGTTTTTCGTTTCACTCCCGGTCACCTTGATGCTCGCCTACTCCCTGATGGAAGGACTCGCACGGAACACCTACGACCGGAACAATCCGGATCGAACAATCCAGCAACCGCATTATATCTACATGTTCTCGACTTCGGTCCTGACATCGCTCTATATCGCCATCGAAGACGCCCGTCGCCACACGGTCAGCGAGCGTCCAAAGCCGACGGATGTCAGCGAAATCCGTCTCGAGTTTCCCGTTGTCGGTGTCCGGTTTTAACCGTCACGCATGATCCGTAGATTGAGGGCAAAACGGACCGGAGAGAGTCCGTTGAGGGATTGTTGTGGCACATGCGAAAAGAGCCGTTGCCTGAAAACCTGGTCGAATTTGTAGAGAACCGCGAGATCGCCCTGGAGTCTCGCCACCAGGGGGTCAAAGAGCCTGTCCTCGCCCCCGCGGGGGCAGGTATAGATCATCTCTTCGACGGCTGCCAGGGTGTAGAAACGCTCGAGACCATAGCGCCGCAAAAACGCTTCGGCTTCCCTCTCCGCTGCTTCGGCTTCGCCGCTCTTGGGGCACTTGGCCCAGATATCCATCGGTGTCCCCCTCTTGACCGTATTCTCTGACTTTGAGTATACTTGTGATAAAGCCCGAGGGGAATTCCTTTTGAAACGCGCTCTACCGTTCATCATCCTGGCACTCGTTGTTCTTCTTGATCAGGGCAGCAAGGTCCTTGTCCGTGACTACTTCCAGCCGGTCGACTCTTCCGAGCTGTACACGATGACTGAATCCGTCCTGTCCGCATCGGGACTGGGACAGGTGGATTTGACGATACGCCTGCCTCGCCCTCCGGCCATCAACCTGATCGGCGAGGTCTTCTGGATCAATTTTCATGAAAACAAGGGCGTGGCCTTCGGCTTCATGAGTGGTTTGCCGCAGTCCGTCACGGTCCCCCTCTTCGCCGTCATCACACTCCTTGCCCTGGGCTTCATCATCCATTTCTACCGGAGTCTCCCCGACGACAAACGCCTTCCCCGGATTGCTCTCATGAGCATCACGGGAGGTGCGATCGGGAATCTGATTGACCGGGTCGCGTTCGGCAAGGTGACCGACTTTTTTGATCTGGCGCAACGCGCTCCCGAGGGATACAAAAACCTCTGGCCCATTTTCAACGTGGCCGATGCCTTCATCGTGGTGGGGGTGGCCGTCCTCTTTATCGTTCTCCTGTTCGAAAAAAAGCACACCTCGAAGGAACCTGATCTGCCATCCGAAACCGGTGAGGGTGTCTCCCCATGATGCCGATTCTCGTCACCTTTACCTTCGAGTCTCTCTTTCCCCTTGTCCTGGGATTGGCTCTTGTCTTCCACGTCCTGGCATTGACGCTCCAGGCACGGGCCCGGAACCGCAAGGACGGGAGTGAACAGAGCGCACTGCGTGTCAACAGCCTGCGCAGTCTCGGCAACACGATGCTGATTTTGTCCGTGACCGTCCTGGTGGCCTTCAAGGCCCTGCATGTCGAAAAGCTCCCGCTCCACTCCTATGGTCTGATGCTGGCCATTGCCTTTCTCGGTGGCATCGGGTTGGCACAGAAACGCGCCCCCCTCGAAGGAATTGCAACCCGGGACATTGCCCACCTCTCCATCGGACTGATCGTCGCGGCCTTGGTCGGTTCGCGCCTCTTTTATCTGGTTTTCGAAGTTCCCCCGCAAAGCATCATGGATGTCCTCGCTGTCTGGAATGGCGGACTCGTCATCTACGGTGGCATCATCTGTGCGACCGGGACCGTCTGGTACATGATGTACCGCAAGCGGATGCCCGTCGGCCGGACCTTTGACGTCTTCGCGGCACCGCTGGCCCTCGGAATCTTTTTTGGCCGGATCGGCTGCTTCCTTGCCGGGTGCTGCTACGGAAACGCGACCGACGGAAGCTGCGGGCTGGCTTTTCCTGATAAAGCCCCGGTCTACAAAAAACTGCATGCGATCGTCACCCAGTCGAACGAGATGCCGGCGAGCTTCGCACGGATTCCGGATTCCTTTGTCCCGGATCTGGCCTCGGGCAAATACGCCGGTGTGACGGTTCATCCGACACAACTGTATGAATCCTTCTCCATGCTCGTATGCTTTGCTCTGGTCATGCTCCTGTACAAAAAAAAGAGATTCAACGGGGAAGCCTTTCTCTGGGTCTTGGGGTTTTACGCAGTCGTCCGTTTCCTGATTGAAACGGTCCGGATCGATACCCCCCACAATCTTTTTTTGGGAACATTCTCCCTCTCACAATCCATCAGTCTGATCGGATTCCCCATTATTGTTGCAGCCATCATCATCGGACGCGCCCGTGCACAACGACACATCAAGAGTTGAGGATGAAGATGACGGCCTCGTCCGCCTGGACTTGGTCATTCCTCCCGAAATGGACGGATGGCGCGCTGACCAGGCTCTGACCGTCCTTTTGGGTGCGGACTGGTCGCGTTCGCGCATCAAGCGGGATATGCAGTCGTTGACGCTGGACTCCCGCCCGGTCAAACTCTCTGAACGGGTCGTGGCAGGAGCCCGCCTGCAGCCGGTCTTGACTGATGAACCCGGGTTTGCCGATCTCAAGCCGGAGGCAATTCCTCTGGATATCGTGTACGAGGATGCCGAGATCATCGTCATCAACAAGCCCTGGGGAATGGCTGTCCATCCCTCACCGGGAACGCCGAACGGAACCGTAGTGAATGCCCTTCTGGCCCACTGCAAATCCCTTCCCGGAACGGATTCGTTCCGGCCGGGGATCGTTCACAGAATCGACAAGGACACGAGCGGACTTTTGGTCTGCGTCAAGACCGAACGGGCCCGGATTGCGCTGGCCGAAGATTTCCAGGAACGTCGTGTCCGTAAGCAGTATTCCGCCATTGTCCTCGGAAGAATGTCCCCACGGCAGGACGTCATTGACGCCCCTCTTGGCAGGGATCCGGTCAACCGGATCAAGCAGGCCGTGGTTCCCGGTGGTCGCGAGGCACGCACGGGCTACCACGTCGTCGAGGAATTTTCGAACCACTCCCTCCTCGGCATCGATCTCTTTACCGGTCGCACGCACCAGATCCGGGTTCATCTGGCATGGAAGGGACGACCGATCGTCGGAGATCCGCTCTATGCACGGAGTGATACCCTCTCGGACAGACTCTGTCTGGCGGCGGTCCGTCTCGGATTCGAGCACCCCGTCAGCCGACACGAACTCGAATGGACGATTCCCCTCCCCGGCCATATGCAGACCGCTCTCGAACGCCTGCGCAGCAGAGAGGGATAAACACTTCCAGGGTGCACCATCAAAAGGAGCCTGACCATGACCCTTGTTCATGCCATTCTCATCATCGCCGTACCGGTTCTCATCGGGGGAATCGTTATCTGGCTGGTCTTCCGCAACATCAACCGGAAATACTGTGACCTTTTCAGGAAACTCGTCCTGGCCGCCCGCGAGAATCCACGAAAAATGCAGGAATTGGTCCTCTCGACAAACAACAGGGACCGGACCCGGATTGTGGACGAGATCGCCGCGATCGAAGAGGTCGAAAAAGTCGACATCATCAAGGCCGGCAAGAAACGTTCACAACTCAGACTCCAGGCGAAGAGCCGGGGACAGGCCCGTTCCTGGCATATCGTCCTCGCAAGTGATGCCGAGAAATGGGGCATCGTCGAGTTTGCCGAGATCGACCAAGGTTAACCGGTTTCATTCCGGCCCGGCAGGGTCACCCTGAAGACCGTTTTCTCTCCCGGCACACTCTCGAACGAGAGGTCTCCGCCATGTTCTTTAATGATCCCGTAACTGACTGACAGGCCCAAACCGCTGGCCTTGTGCCTGGGCTTTGTCGTAAAGAACGGGTCGAAAATCCTCTCATGCATCTCGGGAGGAATCCCGATTCCATGGTCTTCAACTTCCAGAACGATCTGCTGCCCTTCGTACAAACAACGGATCTTGATGATCTTTTCACCGTTCCAGGTCTGGAATCGGGCAAGTAAAGCATCACGGGCGTTGTTGACAAGATTGAGGATGACCTGCTCGATCTGCTGTCTGCGACAGGGGAAAACCGGGATATGGGCCGCAATCTCCAACTCGAGAACAATCTCGTCCTTTTCGAGCTGTCGCCGGACCAGGGTGATGACATCATCAATGATTTCCTTGATGTCGACAAGAGCCTGACCTGAACCATCCTGTTGTGAGAAAGCCAGGAGGCTGCGCACAATCCGGGCTATCCGCTGGCCCTCACTGATGATCTCCGACGCCCAAGCCTGTGTCCCGGGAAGTCCCTCACTCCGGTCATAGACGAGTTGCGCGAGATTGATGATCCCCATCAAGGGGTTATTGATCTCGTGGGCCACCCCGCCGGCCATGGTCCCGATGGATTCGAGGCGCTGGGTCTGGGCAAGCTGTTGATGCATCCTGGCCCTCGCCTCAAGCGTTTCGATCCTGTCTTCCTGGGCCTTGGCCGCATTGACCAGGATCCCGGCCAGTCGCATATCCTCATCGCTGATCTCGTCATCATGCTGCTGGAGAGTCAGAATCACTGTCGGGCCACGCCGGATCCGCTTGAGCGGAAAGACAATCACTCTTTTCCATGGTGGACCGAGTTCCCCGGCCGGCAGGATGGTAATCCCGTCCCCGACACAGGAAAGGAGGTTTTCGATCCAATCTGCCCGTTTTTCACAGATATGCCGGCATTGCGCGCCGTCAGTCCTTGTCGAGCAGACGGGGCGACTCATGCCATCCGTTTTGAGCTGGAGAAACATGGTGCAACTGCTTCGGAGAATCGAAGACACGAGTTCACAGACAACCGTAATGTTGTCCATCGGTTCATCACTGAACGCGAGAAAAGCGGCATTGATCTCCTCAAGATGCCGTTGTGAACGCTTGATCCGGTTTTCGACAGCGTGTTTATACAACGCCATCTCGATTGTCACACGGAGTGCGTTTTCTTCAATCGGTTTGATCAGATATCCGAAAGGGCTTGTCGCCTTGGCCCGTTCGACAGTCTCGGTATCGGCACTGGCCGTCAGGTAGACGATCGGGACATCGAAGCGCTGGAGAATCAGCTTGGCGGTCTCCACCCCGTCGAGTTCGCCTTCAATCATGATGTCCATCAGGACAAGATCGGGCGCGGTCCTGGTGATCAGATCCAGTGCGTCCCCGCTGTTTGCAGCCATCCCGCACTCATGATAGCCCATGCGCTTGATATGCCCGCGCAAGCTCATTCCGGCGAGTTCGTCATCATCGACAATCAAAATCCGTGGTTGTGCCATCAGCCCTCCCCAGATGATGATAGCACATCTTCGGCCCTTCTCCAAGACGGGAAAAATCGGGATTGGGGAAAAAGTTGTCAGGATCGGAGTGCGATATCTCAGGTTTCGATAGGAGCGACAATTGTCATCATCCTGCCGGCTGTCTGTCCCTGCCGCCGCCAGGACCAGAACCGGCGTTCGGAATCACAGACAGTGCACCAAGGGGATACGTCGATTTGCGAAACCGGCACACCGGCGGACAGGAGCATTCCGGCCGCTGCGCCCTGATTATCGAAGAAGAGTTGCCCATGCTGTTCGCGAAATGGTCCATCGGGAAAATGCTCGCGGAACTCGGGACCGACCTCGTAGCAGCAAGGCTGGATCGAGGGGGCAAAAACCACCCGGAGATCCGCCATCCGTGTTCCCCGGGACTCAAGCAGACGGAGTGCCTTGAGCGGAAGTCCGGCCTGCGTCCCGCGCCAACCGGAATGGACCAAAACAAATTCGCGGCGTCTCCGGTCAAGGAGGCAGATGGCCAGGCAATCAGCCGTAAACACCCCGGCCGCGACAGACACCCCCTGCGGAACGAGACAGCCGTCCGTTCCTTCAAAGATGGCGCGCTTTGTTTCAGTCAGAATTTCAATCCGGTTCCCATGGATCTGGTTTCCACAGACAAGGGGCAAGCCCATCCCGTAGGTACGGACGAAGGACTCACGGGCGGCACGACCGCTGTCCCCGGTGGCAATATGCATGTCACCCGCAGCCACCGTCGAGACGGCAAAGACAAAACCGTCGGACCTCAGCCCGGGGAGAAGAATGGCGTCCGGGAGAACCTCCCACACGGTTCCGTTCATCAGGTTGTCCTATTTGAGAATGCGCTGAATCCGCCCGTCACCCATCTCGTAGACATTGGTCGCGGCCTTGGCAAAATTCTTGTTGTGCGTCACAAAAACGATGGTCGTCCCGCTGGCGTTGACCGCGGCAAAGAGCGAGATGATCCGACGTGATGTCTCGTCATCCAGATCCCCCGTCGGCTCATCCGCCAGAAGGAGCCGTGGCCGGTTGATCAGGGACCGGGCGATGGCCACCCGCTGCCGTTCTCCACCGGAGAGTGCCTGGACCCGGGCATTGATGCAATATCCGAGACCCAGCTTTTCGAGAAGCTGGACAGCGTATTTTTTCTTTTCATCAACCATTCCGTCATGGAAGAGAATGGGGACAAGGACGTTTTCGAGGACGGTCAGATTCGAGAGCAGGTCGGTAAACTGGAAAACGAAGCCGATCTCCCTTCCCCGAAGAACCGAGAGTTCAATGTCCGAGATATCACTGACCCGCCGCTTGTCGAAATAGACCTCTCCCTCGGTCGGATGAATCAGGCATCCGATGATCGAGAGGAGTGTCGTCTTTCCGCTGCCCGAAGGCCCGACGATGGCGATGTAATCGCCTGCATTGATATCGAGCGAAACGCCCTTCAAGGCCTCGGCCCGGGCACTCCCGCTTCCATACGATTTTGTCACATTGAGAATCTTGGTTATCATCCCGGATTGTCCCTCTCGTCGTCTTACTCGCGGTTTCGGATGGCTGTGTAGGGTTCGACACTGCAGATCACGATCGCCGGATAGAGTGCGGCGAGTGTGGCCGCAACCAGCGTCGAGCCGAGTGCCGCCCCGACGGATGCGATTAGCGAGCCGAACCCGGCCGTGGCGAAGAACGGGGCCAGAACCTCACCCCGGGCTTGAACGACGATGAACCCCAGAATGACGGAGAGAACCGCACCGGAGAGAACGATGAACCAGGTCTCGACAAGGAGGAGCTTGAAGACAAAGAGCCGCCGGGCGCCAATCCCGCGCAGAAGACCGATCTCGTGATAGCGAACCCTGTTGATCAGCCAGAAGATGACCAGGAGGGAGAAGAAATTCATGGCAAGGAGGACAACGAGCAGGAGCTCGGAAAGTCCCATCATCGGGGACTGCTGCCCCGAGAATGCCGGATTGGGAGAAAACCGGTGGAGATACCACATGAAAAACACCAGACAATTGATGGAGACAAGAAAAATGGCTGCGAGATTCGAAAATGTCCCACGCACAAAATTCCGTCGCGCCAACCAGATGACGCGCTGAAACTGATTCACTGGATGTACCAACCCTTCCGCAATCTGACAGCCCTAAATATAGTCATGAATCACCTGTCTGCGGCAGCGAGTCTCGCGGAGCACGAAGAACGGATCAAAACCAGTCAATATGGGGCATGCTCTCGTCCCGGACGGGCCGGTTGCTCGTGCGTGTCACAACCCGTTCCTCGCTCCGCGCCCGCTCCTGGATGGTATAAACCTCCCCGGTCAGTGTACCGACCTGGCTGAGGAGCGAGGTGGCTTTGCGCTGGACAAGTTCGCTGACCTGGCCCAACCAATCCATCTCCGGATGGGCCTGCATCGCCGAGTGGATGTCCGTCACCAGTGCGGCATACTCACGGGCATAGCCGTCCACCTGGGCGACGGTGTATTCCCCCCTGCCCTGGGCTGCCATCTCGATTTTTTCGTTGTACTCGCGGATTTTCTCGCAATTGATCCTCTCCCGGAATGCCAGCGAGGAGATCATGTTGAAAAAGGTCCCCGGATCATTTTTGAAGATACTGGCCATGTCTTTGGCGTTGATGCGGATGACATGGGTTTTCTCGAGAGCCCGGAGGGTGGCCGTTCGGGGCTGGGCCAGAATCAGGCCCATCTCCCCGATGATCGTACCCTTGCGGCTGATGATGTCGATCGGATTATTCTTGATCCGTACTTCGATTTTCCCTTCCATCAGGATGAACATGTCTTCCGCTTTTTCGCCCTCTTTGCAGATCACCGTCTCCTTGAGATAGACCTGTTTATACTGGGCGAGCTTTTCGGAAGTCACATCGATCTTCTTTTCTTCGACGACATCCCTGATGGACAAACCGAAATTGTAGGCCTCGGTGACCTTTCCCTTGTCCATGATGCTGACCAGCCAGGGGAACTGTCTGTTTCCGGAAGACTCTTCGAGGAGCTGGAGGGTTTCGACAAAGGAGCGTGCCAGATCGCGGGAAAACCGCTCGGTCTCTGCCAGCCTGTTCATCTTTTCGGCCAGAAGGGGGTGGAGCTTGGTGATCGTCTCCGCTATGTGGTGCGCCACTGAAAACCCGATGGTCCAATTGGTGATATACGATGCAAGTTTTGCAGCGGGAATCGGACTCAACTGGGTCGCCGGACCGGGCAGAACCAGGCTGGCGTGGCGGGGAACCGCTTCCTTCCGGTTGATGGCGATGAGGAGTTCGCTCGCTCCGACAATGATATTGCTCCCGGAGAGGGTCACCGTATCCTTGTCGGTTATCCAGTATTCGATTTCACCCGTTCGCAACAAAAAGGCCCGGTCGGCAAGCTGTCCAGTCGTATACAGGGGCTCTGACACGTTTTCTCTCCTGCGGGATGGATTGTAGTGTACACCAGGCGGTCCATCCCTGGCAAGAAAAAACATGCCACCTTGAAACCTTTGCATTTCCCTTCAACGGTTTTAACAAGACAGGAAACAGCGGTTCAGCCGGCCCCGGAAGTCTCCTCGGGGTTGCTGTCGAACCAGTCCCGCATGGCACGCCACGCAAACAAGAGGCACTCCCTCCGGTTCGGTCTTGTTGAAAACGCCCCGAGGACCAGTGCCGGCTCGTCACCCAGACCCTCGACAGGTGATGCGGTTTCCCCGCTTGCCATGGCAAGCGCTCCGTCGACGATCAGCCTGGCCGCGTGAGGTTCCTTTCCGGAAAGAACCTCCACCAGGAGAGCGGCACCGGCCTGCATCAGGGAACAACCTTCCCCGTTCCAGGCGATGGCGAGCCCGTTCCGGTCTGCATCGCAACGTATCTGGAGCCGGTCTCCGCAGCTTGTGCCGGGATGCGCCTTGTCCAGAGAAAGCGTCTGGTCCAGTCCGCTGGCGGTCCGGACCAGACGCTGTAGCACTTCCCTGAGGCGGACCTCGTCACCTGTCGGGCTGTCCGGGTTCATCGAAAACCTCCCTGCAGGATCAGATCACGAACCGCATCGGCAAAGGCCTGACACTCCTCGCAGGTACTGTGGATCGCGAGACTGGCCCGGAGCAGGGAATCCACACCCAGGGCCCGCAGGCAGGGTTGAGCGCAGAGTGTGCCGGCCCGGACGGCAAAGCCCCTTTGGTCAAGCTGATCCGCTGCGTCATGGGGATGCCAGCCTGTGATGGTGCAACTGAGAATCCCCCCTCCGCAGGAGAAAATCCGTACACCATCCAGTCGTGCTAGCTCTTGATGGAGATACGCGCCCAGACCATCCTCGTATTCCGTGATCGTTTCGCGGCCGATCGCCATCAGCCAGCGGGCCGCACTCCCCATCCCGAGGATTCCCGCAATATGCGGTGTTCCCGCTTCAAACCGCGCATGACCGATCCGCACGACCATCTCGTCATCATCAACCTGGAGCGCCATCCCGCCACCGCTCTCGACACGATCCAGTCGCTCCAGAAGGTCGGGGCGAACCCAGAGCACACCACTCCCCGTCGGTCCATGCATCTTGTGCGAGGAAAAACTGGCGGCATCCACGCCGTCATTGAGGAGGTTCATGGGACCACGGGCTGCCTCCTGGGCCGCATCGACAAAAAGCACAGCACCGGCCCGATGCGCCAGATCGGCCGCACGGCGGCAATCCAGAACTGCTCCGGTCACATTGGACCGCATGGAGAGAGCAACCAGTCCGGCCGGTCGCCGCAAGGCCCGTTCAAGGGCCTCCATATCGATCCCGCCCCGAGAGTCCAGACCGACTGACTCGATCTCCGCGGCATTGCGCCTGGCCGCATCATGCCAGGGAAGGAGATTGCTGTGATGCTCGAGCCTGCTGGTCACAATCCGCCCGCTGTTCCATGCGCGGGCAAGGAGATTGATCCCTCCCGTTGTGCCCGGGACAAAAATGATTCCGGCAGGATCCTCAACACCCAGATAGCGGGCCATCACCCGCCTGACCTCCTGAACGGCGTGGGAAGCTTCTTCGGCGGCAGCGTGGGACGAGCGGCCGACGGTTCCGCACCACCCGCTGTAATACCCGCTCACGGTTTCGATGACGGTTTTGAGCTTGAGCGAGGTGGCCGCACTGTCGAGCCAGATCCGCCCCGGCGTTGCCAGGCAGGGGAAGCCGGCCCGGACTGCCCCAATCCCGGGAAAGCTCACCGGATACCGAGCTTCTTTTTGATGGTACGCAGCCGGAACGCGCTGACAAGAATCACGACCAGCATATCAATCGTCACCAGCATCAGGGCCGCAGACGAGAACCGCGCCTTACGTTCGGCCTCGGGTACGTCCTGGAAATAGAGAAAAACGACCGTGAGGATGGCCACAATCCCGCCAGTCACGAGGACACGGCCGGCACTGGCATTGGCTGCGAACCAGAGACGTTCATCGGACATGGTCGACTTGGTCCGGAATCCGTACCAGGGGTTGGGACGGACCTTGCGCATGGCAAGAGGGATCCCTCCGGCCACCAATACAAGGCCGACAACAAGATAGGCGATCAGTGTTCCCGTCATACGTTCTCCTTAAGTGGTTCTGCCTTCTCAAGGTACACAATCCGGAGGGCCCTCGTCACCCGGGAGCAATCGATCGGGACAGGAGGAACAACCAATCGGAGAGCGTATCAAGATAGAGGCAGGCGTCGTCGACCTCCATGTCCTCCCGGAGCGCGAGAACACGGCGCTCGGTCCGGCGGCAGACAGCCCGCGCCAAATCGATCCGTGCGGCCAGAGGACTGGCGGTAAAACGGACAAATCCGTTTCCGCGGGAGTCAAAGAGCCAGTCACATGCGGTTTGGAGTTTTTTGAGCCGCTCGGTAAGTCTCATGTCGCGTACCGACCCGGCCAAAAACCCCGCGATGCCGCTGCAAACATCGAGACTTTCCCCGATCAGGTCCCTGTCCCCCTGGGAAAGACCGGGCTCCGAAAGGATCAGGGCCAGATGGGCCTGAAATTCGTCAATCGTCCCAAGCGCCTCAAAAACGGGATGCACCTTGTCGAGCTCCCGTCCATCCGCCAAAGAGGATCTCTCCCTGACCTGATTTTTCCCACCCCGTCGCATACTGGCCCTCCCGGTCATAGTATATTGTACGACATGAGTCCCGATTCCCGCAAGGCCGCATTCGTCACCCTCGGCTGCCGCCTGAACCAATACGAAACCGACAGCATCGCGGGAGAACTGGCGGCAGCCGGTTTTGCCATCATCGAACAGGATACGCCCGGCGCCGATCTCTGTGTCATCAACACCTGTTCGGTCACAGGCCGCGGGGAACAAAAATCCCGCCAGGCCGTCGCCCGGATGCGCCGCCTCCATCCGGATGCCCTGATCATCATCACCGGGTGCGCCCTGGAACGGGATGCCACGGCCTTCGCGGCCGCATCCGGGGTCCTCCTGGTCGACCAGGACAGCAAGCACGGTATTGCCCGGTTGGCACTCCGGGAGCTGGAGTCCCGCTCCAATCCCGGGGTCGTCCGTGATACCGCCCCTGCCTGTATTGACCTACAGCGCGACCGGTTCGCCTTCCGGCCACCAGCGGTCTCCCTGCATACCCGGGCCACCCTCAAGGTCCAGGACGGCTGCGACAACCACTGTACCTACTGCATCGTGCCGGCTGTCCGCGGTTCCGCCCGAAGCCGTCCGGCCGGAGACTGCCTGACTGCTGCCCGGGAACTGATCGCGCTCGGGTATCACGAAATCGTGATCACGGGTGTCAATCTCCAACAGTACACTCGGGACGGGCTGGATCTGCCCTGGCTGGTCCGGGAGCTCCTTGCCATTCCAGGCGAGGTCCGCTGGAGACTTTCTTCAATCGAACCCGATGACACGACCCCGGCCATTGTCGGGCTCTTCGACAACCCCCGGCTCTGCCCCCATCTCCATCTCTGCCTCCAGAGCGGCTCTGACCGGACCCTGAAGCGGATGGGCCGGCGGTACACGGCCGGAATGTTCCTCGATATTGTCCGTGAGCTGCGCCGGATCGATCCCCTCTTCAATGTCACGGGCGATGTGATCGTCGGCTATCCCGGGGAGACGGAAAACGATTTCGATGAAACTATGGCCACTCTGGAAGAGGCCCGGCTGACCCATATCCATACCTTCCAGTTCTCCCCCCGCGAAGGGACTCCGGCGGCCGTCATGGACGATCGTGTCCCCAAGCCTGAAATGCAGCGCAGGAGCGAGGCAGTCCGCAACCTGACAGCACGCACACGGACAAGCTATCTCGAAACACTCCTCGGGCAGCGGGAAACCATCCTGGTCGAAAAGGTCGACACCGGGGAAAGGACAATCCGTGGGTATGGAGAACATTATATTCCGATCACTATGACGTTTCCCCCGCAGGTCGCACTCCCTGAAGCCAATACCTTCGTTCCCTGCCTGGTCAGCGGAACCGCACCCGGCAAACTCCAGTCACTGGCGGGCAGCCTCCCCGGAGAAAAATAGGGGGAATCCCCCATCCTCTTCCCCGTCGAATACCTGTATTATCACAGAATTCGGAGAAACATGACTGCGTCAGGCTTGCACCCCATGCCGACTGCGGTCTATCATGATCTGATGGAAGAACGGATGACACAGCAATCCCGCAGGAACACAAGGCTCGCCATCGAGATCCTGGTTCTCGCCCTGGGATCGTGTTGCATCTGGATCACCTCCTGGGCCCTCGGTTTCTTCTCCTGGCTCTCGAGTGCCACACGGGCCGCCGGAATCTTCGAGCAGGTCGCCTTCCTCCTCGCGATCTGTCTGGTCGCCATCCTGATCTTCTCCGTCCGCCGCTATCGCGACCTCAGACTGGAGATGACACGCCGCAGGGAAGCCGAAGCATTGATGCAGGATCGGGACCTGCTCTTCCGCCGCTATTTCGAACTCGGACCGATCGGGAAAGGAATCTCCGCACCGGACAAGACCTGGGTCGAGATCAATGACCATCTCTGTGCGATGTTCGGCTACTCGCGGGATGAACTGATGCAAAAGACCTGGGCAGACCTGACCTGGCCGGATGATCTCGCCAAGGATGTCGCCCACTTCGAAAGCATGATGCAGGGGCAGAGTGAGGGCTACATCATGGACAAACGCTTCCTGCGCAGTGATGGCTCGGTCCTCTACGCGAACATGGCTGTCTCCTGCATCCGCAGTCCCGAAGGCGAGGTCAACCATATCATCGCAACCTTTCTGGATGTCAGCGAACGAAAACGGGCCGAGTCCCAGGTCCGGGCGCTCTCGCAGGCCCTCCTCCAGTCCCAAGAGAGGGAGCGACAGCGGATCTCGCGGGATCTCCATGACAATGTTGCCCAAGATCTCTCCTCCCTCAAGATGTCCCTCGAGACCCTGCTGGCCGACTCGCCGGAAGCCACCGCAGGAGGACAACGGCTTCCCGGAATCATCCGCGTCCTGCAGACAACGATCAACAATGTCCGGGATATCTCCTACAATCTCCGCCCGCCCGGGCTGGAACAGCTCGGCCTGATCCGGACCATGGCCCAGTTCTGCGACGACTTCACGCGGCTGCACCGCATCGACGTCGATTTCGATTCGGCCGGACTCGACTTCGCGCTGCTCGATCCGGAAACCGAGATCAACCTCTACCGCATCCTGCAGGAAGCCCTCGGCAACGTCCGGCGGCACGCCCGGGCGACGAAGGTCATCGTCCGGCTCGTCGCCTCGTGGCCGAACATCATCCTGCGCATCCAGGACAACGGCTGCGGCTTCAATGCCGGCGACGTGCTGGGCGGGGGCGGCGAAAGCGAACGGCACATGGGCCTGCGCAACATGCGCGAACGCGTGACCCTGCTCGGCGGAAAATGCACCCTGGAATCCCTGCCCGGAGAGGGCACCCGCATCCTGATTGAGATACCGCAGAAGGAGCCCGACCATGG
>Ga0116172_10002925_pt1 | contig 14559 bp, 15 predicted proteins | sample AD_UKC083_MetaG_FD_89799 | JGI IMG/M metagenome (GOLD analysis project Ga0116172, IMG submission 89799) | Active sludge microbial communities of municipal wastewater-treating anaerobic digesters from USA - AD_UKC083_MetaG | ecosystem: Engineered > Bioreactor > Anaerobic > Digestate | place: USA...
GCACAAGGTCGAACATTTTATGCAAATATGGAGAGCTAACAAGCAACAATTTGTACAAGCAAGGTTAGTTAAACAGTTGTCAGTTTTCGATTATATCAACTATAAAATACGCTATAATAGGTATATTCAAAATAAGTAATGCTATGGATGTTTCGGTAATTTTTGTTAACTATAATTCTATTCACTTGCTGCAAAACGCTATTGCAAGTGTAATAGAGCATACTCATGGTGTGCAATATGAAATTATAGTGGTTGACAATAATTCTTCGGACAACGCTAAAAATTTATTGCAAGAATACTTCCCATCCGTTCCTATCCAGTTTGTTGCATTGTCCGCAAATATCGGATTTGGCAGAGCTAACAACGAAGGTTTTAAGCGTGCTCAAGGAAGGCATATTTTCTTTCTCAACCCAGATACAATATTGCTAAACGATGCAATCGCTATTCTGTCAGGCTATTTAGAGAACGAACCCAAGGTAGGTGTATGTGGTGGTAATTTATATACAGAAAAAATGCTACCTATGCACTCGTTTTCGCGTGTATTACCTTCCATAATTTGGCAAGTTAATTTGTTGTTTTTTGGTTTGCCATTTAAAGCTATTTATGGCAAAAATACCGATTTTAATCATACAGAAATACCTATTCCGGTAGGATATGTTACAGGAGCAGATATGATGATTAAACGTTCTGTGTTAGACAAAACAGGCGGTTTTTCGGACGATTTTTTTATGTATTTTGAGGAAACAGAATTGTCGTTCAGAATTAAAAATCAAGGCTACAAAATTATGAGTATCCCACAAGCAAAAATCATCCATTTAGAAAGTCAAACGTTTTCGTGTAATGAAATTAAACAACGTTATTATGTTGAATCTTGGCATACTTATTTTAGAAAGCGCTACAATACAGTAGGATATACTTGTGCCAAAAGCATTTTCTTGTTTCATGCTACATTAAAGTATATCTTTGCAGTTTGTACACGAAAAAAAGAAAGAATGAGGATTTATAAACAATTTTTTATTTGGGGCAAAAAGGCATGATTTATATCAACGGAAGATTTTTAACGCAAAAACCTACTGGTGTACATCGTTTTTCGTTCGAAATGTGCAAAGCCTTGCATACTTTGGGGCTTGATTTTGTTGTGTTGTCACCCCCTCATATATTGGATTTTTATACCTGTAATTTTCCAATAAAAATAATTGGCAAAACTTCATCGCATTTGTGGGAGCAAATTGAGTTACCTCTATTTCTGAAGAGCAAGAAATCTCCTTTATTAATCAGCTTTATGGGCTTGGGTTGTGTGTTATACTCCAATCAAATAAGTACGATACACGATGTTTCGTTTTTACGAAATCCGCAATGGTTTTCAAAAGCATATTATTATTTTTACAAGATAATGACACCTTGGATGGCAAGGAAGTCAAAGAAAATTATAACGGTAAGTAATTTTTCAAAGCACGAATTGATAGAGTTACTTCAAATCAATGAAAACAAACTGTGTGTAATTTACAATGCAGTAGCGAAACATTTTTTCGAAAAATCAGAAATCTTACCAATCAACGAACCATATATTTTGGCAGTTTCTTCGTTAGATCCACGCAAAAATTTTTCAAATTTGATTCATGCGTTCCTAAAATTACAGGATCTTCCACACAAATTATATATAATTGGTGGAAATTCGAGCGTTTTTTCCACAATGAATTTGCCAATTTCAGATAAAATTGTATTTTTGAACTATGTATCCAATCATGATTTGGTTGCGTATTACAAACAAGCATCTCTTTTTGTGTATCCATCCTTGTACGAAGGCTTTGGAATACCGCCATTAGAGGCCATGAGTCAGCAATGCCCAGTGCTAGTTTCTGATATTCAAGTATTGCATGAGGTGTGTAAGGATGCCGTTTTTTATTGCAATCCAAATGATAGTAACGATATAGCCAATCAAATACACTATATATTGACGAATCCTAGCGAGGTTGAAATTAAGATAAATATTGGTTTGCAACATATAAACAATTTTAGCTGGAAAGCATCAGCAAGCAAGTTGTTAGAGGTAATCAAGGAGTTAGATAGGGAATAAACGTAATGTGATAAGGGTAAGTTATAAATGAAAAAAATACTCCATATATCCAAGTATTATCCACCATACAAAGGGGGCATTGAAGATGTGTGCTATAATATAGTGCGCATTTTGCACAAAAGCAACAGTTGCCAACAAAAGGTAATCTGTTTTAGTGGCGAAAAAGAAACAACTAACGAACTATATGATGGAGTACATGTGCTTCGTGTTGGTTCTACTATGCAGATTGCACGTCAAGTCATTACATTATCGTACCGCAAAGAACTGAAAAAAATGATTCAGGAATTCAAGCCTGATATTATTCATTTTCATGCACCAAATCCTTTAATAGCCTATTATTTGTTGTCTATTATACCACCTCATACAGAGTTGATAGTACATTGGCATTCTGATATTGTAGCCCAGCGTCAATTATATAAACTAGTTAAAAAGGTAGAAGATAGATTGTTGCAACGAGCATCTGTTATTCTTGCTACCAGCCCTAATTATATCGACGATTCATTGCCATTGAAAAAATATACATATAAAGTAGAAATATTACAGAACTTTATTGATCCTTCTAAATTCCTACTGACACCCGACTTATTAAACAAGGTGGATGCAATTAAAAAACAGTACAATAACGTTCCTATTTTATTCTTTCTTGGCAGACATGTATATTATAAAGGTATTCAATTTTTGATAGATGCTGAACCTCTTATTACACATGATTGTGTGCTTTTGATTGGAGGAAAAGGGGAGTTGACCGAAGAGTTAAAACGCAAAAATAAAAGTTCTCGTATTCATTTCCTAGGGCGTATAGATGATGAGGATTTACCGATGTATTATTGTGCATCAGATATATTTGTGTTTCCTTCTGTAACTAAAAACGAAGCTTTTGGGGTGGCATTAGCCGAAGCTATGTACTGCAAAAATGCTGCTGTTACCTATACAATTCCGGGTTCGGGAGTTAATTGGGTCTCGTTGCATGGTGTAACTGGAATTGAGTCTGAGAATGGTAACATAGAACAATTATCACGTGCCATTAATACATTATTGGCGGATACCGAGTTGAGAAAGACCTATGCAGAGGCAGCAAAAAAACGAGTAGAAGATAATTTTACAATCGAAATAATAGAAGAAAGATTAAAAAAACTGTATAGTATTTAATTTGCTGTTGGATATTTTATGTGAAAACATAAAGCTTGACAAAAAAACTTTCAATTTTCTATTGTTTGTTAAAAAAAAACTGTATTTTTGTGCCAGAATAATATTGAAATGAGAAATTTTACTTTTACATACTTTTACTTTTATTTTTACTTTAGCAAAAAGTAAAACGGGGTTTGGTATGAAAAATGTAAACAATAACATAATAAGTAAGTAAATCCCGTCAAAATTGATGGGATTTTTTAATTTTAAGCTATATAGATAACGAAATATAAAACTAAAAACATGAAAACAGTTGCTATACAAGGTGTCGCAGGTTCCTTTCACGATATTGCAGTCCGCAATTTTTTTAAAGAACAAGAAATAAAGTTAGTGCCATGCGATTCGTTTAAAGAATTATTTGCGGTTATTAAAAAAGATAATTCAATTATAGGAGCAGTGGCAATTGAAAATACCATTGCAGGAAGTTTGTTGCCTAATCATACCTTGTTGCGCGAAAGTGGCTTTAAGATTGTTGGTGAATATAAATTACGTATAGAACATCAATTGGTGGCGATGCCAGGCCAAACAATAAAAGATATTGAAAAAGTATATTCGCATCCTATAGCATTAATGCAGTGTGAGGATTTTTTAGTAGAACACCCTCATTTAGAGCCTGTTGAGAGCGAAGATACGGCGGCAAGTGCTAAATTAATAGCAGAAAAAAAGATTATGGGCAGAGCAGCGATTTGTAGCCGTTTAGCCGCTGAAATATATGGATTGGAAGTGTTGGCTGAAGGCATTGAAACAAACAAACGCAATTATACTCGGTTTTTAATTATAGCCGATTCGTGGTTAGCTGATGAAATGCTCAAGAATATAAAAGCGGATAAATCATCCTTAGTTTTTTCATTGCCTCATGAGGAAGGTAGCCTAGCTAAAGTTCTATCCATTTTGTCGTATTATCACGTTAACTTAACCAAAATTCAGTCATTGCCTATTATTGGGAGAGAATGGGAATACATGTTTTATATCAATTTAACATTCGATAATTACATGCGTTATCGACAAGCATTAGATGCTATTCGTCCATTTACCAAAGATCTACAGTTATTAGGAGAATATAAAGCTTTTGAAGGATAAAAATATGATGAAGATACAACCAGCCAATCGATTAAATGAAGTATCAGAATACTATTTCTCACGTAAGTTAAAAGAAATAGCCCAAATGAATGCGGCAGGCATGAATGTTATAAGTTTGGGAATTGGTAGCCCCGATATGCCACCATCAGAAAGCACGATTGAAACCTTAGCCCAGGTAGCAAAAATGCCCAACACCCATGGCTACCAGCCAACAATAGGTATCCCAGAGTTAAGAAAAGCCTTTGCTGATTGGTATGTACGTTGGTATGGAGTGCAACTAGATGCAAACAGCGAGATACAACCGCTAATTGGATCAAAAGAAGGTATTTTGCATGTTACTTTGGCGTTTGTTAATCCTGGCGAAAAAGTACTAGTGCCAAACCCTGGTTATCCCACCTATACTTCGCTTAGTAAATTGTTGGGTGCAGAGGTTGTACAATACGATTTATGTGAAGATAAAGGCTGGGAACCCGATTTTGAAGCATTACAAAAAATGGACTTATCAAATGTAAAACTCATGTGGACAAATTATCCAAATATGCCAACAGGAGCCAATGCAAGTATAAGTTTATACCAGAAAATTGTAGATTTTGCCAAAAAGAATAATATTGTAGTAGTAAACGATAATCCATATAGTTTTATTTTAAACAACAAACCGCTAAGTATTTTACAAATAGAAGGGGCAAAAGAATGTTGTATAGAATTTAATTCGTTGAGCAAAAGTCATAATATGCCTGGTTGGCGTATTGGTGTGATTGCTGCAAATCCAACATTTATCGAATGGATTGTACGGGTGAAAAGTAATATAGATTCTGGTACATTTCGTGCCATACAGTTAGCTGCAGTAGAAGCACTTTCTAATACAAACGATTGGCATAAAGAAATGAATATTGATGTATATCAGTCGCGTAGAGATATTGCTGGAAAAATTATGAATGCTCTTAATTGTAGTTATGATGATACGCAAGTAGGAATGTTTTTATGGGGAAAAGTGCCTGATAATGCCCTATCGGCTGAAGAAATTACAGAAAAAGTATTGCATGAAGCCAAGGTTTTTATTACTCCTGGGTTTATTTTTGGAAGCAATGGCGAACGATATATACGTATTTCCTTGTGTGCTACACAAGCCATGCTCGAAGAAGCATTAAATAGAATTCAATTAATAATCAAATAAAAAATATAAAAACATGAACGATTTACAATCAATATTATTACCTGGTATTGAGTCGAAACGACCGATAGTAATAGCCGGACCTTGCAGTGCCGAAACAGAAGAGCAAGTAATGGATACAGCCAAACAATTGGCGAAAAATGGGATAAAAATATACAGAGCAGGAATATGGAAACCTAGAACAAAACCTGGAGGATTTGAAGGTGTAGGAGAAATTGGTTTACCTTGGTTACAAAAAGTAAAAGAAGAAACAGGTATGTATGTATCTACCGAAGTAGCTACTGCTAAACACGTAGAAGCTGCATTGAAAGCTGGTATTGATATACTCTGGGTAGGTGCACGAACTTCTGCTAATCCTTTTGCTGTACAAGAAATTGCCGATTCATTGAAAGGAGTGGATATACCTGTGTTGATAAAAAACCCCGTTAATCCAGATTTAGATTTATGGATTGGTGCTATTGAACGTATTTATAATGCAGGAATTAGAAAATTAGGAGCTATCCACAGAGGATTTAGTTCGTATGATAAAAAAATATACCGTAATTTACCTCAATGGCATATTCCAATCGAACTACATCGCCGTTTGCCTAATATACCAATTATTTGCGATCCAAGCCATATTGGAGGAAGAAGAGAATTGATTGCATCGATTAGTCAGCAAGCTATGGATTTAAGTTTTGATGGTTTAATTATTGAATCACACATTTGCCCTGATAAGGCATGGAGCGATGCTTCGCAACAAATAACGCCAGATATTTTACAATTTATAATCAATAAATTGGTAATTAGAGAGGGTGTTCAAACAACGGAAAGTTTGGCCGATTTACGTTTGCAAATAGACAATATTGATAATGATTTATTAGAAATGTTATCTAAACGTATGCGTATATCGCGTGAGATAGGCACATTTAAAAAAGAGCATAATATGCCTGTATTACAAGCCAATCGTTACGATGAGATTATGCAAAAACGTGTAATTCTTGGTGAGTCGATGGGTATGTCCCCAGAATTTGTAACTAAAATATTGGAAGCAATACACGAAGAATCAGTACGTCAACAAATAGATGTGATTAACTCTAAGTAATTTAATAAATCCATAAGTATATGAAAATTCTCATATTAGGTGCAGGTAAAATGGGTACATTCTTTTGTGATGTATTATGTACCCAACACGAAGTTGCTATTTTTGATACTAATCCTAAAAATTTACGTTTTGTATTTAATACCTACCGCCTTACACAATATGATGAAATTGCGGAATTTGCCCCAGAACTAGTTATTAATGCGGTAACACTCAAACATACCATTGATGCATTTCAAGCAGTAATTGCTTATTTGCCAAGTACGTGTATTTTGTCGGATATCGCGTCTGTAAAAACAGGTTTGCAGGAGTTTTATGCATCTACTGGTATGCGATATGTATCCACTCATCCAATGTTTGGACCCACATTTGCAAATTTGGAAGATTTGAGTTCGCAAAGTGCCATTATTATTTCCGAATCCGATCACATGGGAAAAGCATTTTTTAAAGACTTATATCAAAGTTTAAAATTGCAAATTTTTGAATATACGTTTTTAGAACATGATGAAACCATTGCCTATTCGTTGTCTATCCCCTTTGCATCTACCATTGTATTTGCTGCAGTAATGAAACATCAAGATGCTCCAGGTACAACGTTCAAAAGACACTTAGCCATTGCAAGAGGATTATTTGCCGAAGATGATTATTTGCTTTCAGAAATTTTGTTTAACCCTTTTACACCTTCGCAAGTAGAGAAAATTCGTGGCGAATTGAAGTTTTTACTAGAAATTATTGAACAAAAAGATTCAAAAGCAATGCATTCATATTTGCAGAAATTGCGAGAAAATATTCAATAAATGAATTAGTAAGTATTTTTTTTATAAAAAATTTGTATATACTCAAAAAATCATATATATTTGCAGAAATATACTAACCTATGAAAAAATTACTACTCTACATATTGCTCTCTTTTGCGGTGGTTGGGGTGTATGCTACTACCGACAAAAAGCCCGTAAATACGGTGCAAGAAACGCAACAAGAAGTTGTTTCAGTAGTGGGTGATAAGGTATATATTACAGCTAAGGCAGGAGAAGAAATAAACATATTTGCTCTTACTGGTCAAAATGTATATCGTACTCTTTCCGAAGGAGGAGTGTTGGTGGTCGAAGATTTACCTACAAGCCAAATTTTAGTAGTACGTATTGGAGCCAAAGCTTATAAAGTGAAATTATAAAGATAAAAGATTTGTTGTTAGTTTTATGGGAGATGCAATTTTGTGTCTCCTATTTTTTTGTTAAGCAAGCATGTTGCGTAAACTTATTTCGATATCCGTTTTCGGTATCGATGTGCCTATAAATACAAGTTTTGAGCATGTGTTTTTTTCGGTATCATCTGGCAATGATTCAAATGTAACAATATCCCCCACCACCTGTAGTATAAACTTTCCAGGTAAATTTGCAAAACACAAAATCCCTTTTATTCTAAAAATAGTTTGTTGGTTGAGTGTAACAAACATCCGAATCCAACTACTAAATGTATCCACGTCAAAGGCTGTTTCGTATTCAAATGCTACCGATTCTATAGTATGAAAGAGCGTAGTAGGTTGTGTAATGAGTTGGCTGTCGTTTTTATGCTCAGTATGGTTTGGTGTATACGAAAATATAGATGAAGCTATCTGTTGTTCTCTGTAAGAATAGGCTTGAAGTATTTTTCTTGTATCGATAGAGTTATATGAATTTGGGAAGATAGTTGCCATTGGATTTTTTGTATGCAAAATCTTTGTCAACGAATTAAGTTCTTCTTGTGTAATTAAATCAGTTTTATTGATGATGAGGGTATCCGACATGGCTATTTGTCGATGAATTTCATGAAAATTGTTGCTTTTATTCTTATAGTTGTTTGCATCAATTAAACATACTACTGCGTTTAATTCAAACAAAAATGGAAATTTGTCTCCTTCTAAAAAAGGTCTTATTACTGTTGCAGGATTGGCTATGCCTGTTGTTTCGATGAGTAGGTGGTTAAACGGATACGGACTAGAAAGCAATCGATCAATAACGGTAGAAAATTCTGATTGTAACGAACAACAGATGCATCCGTTGCTCAATTCAAAGATATTCTCTTTGGCAGTAGCTAATAAACCTCCATCCACGGATAGTTCGCCAAATTCGTTTTCGATAATTGCAAATTTGGTAAACGGATGTTGTTTGATAAGCATGTTTAGCAAACTTGTTTTGCCAGCTCCCAAAAATCCAGTAACAATGGTAACAGGTATTTTTTCTTTCATACGTATAAATAAGCATGCGAAAATACATATTTTTGCTTGATATACCATACTTGTGGTATGTAAAATCCCACACAAAAGCTATTGTGTATGCATTTATTACCAGTTATCTTTGCATCAGTTAAACATTAAAAAAATACATAGTATGGCACGAATAGCAAAAAACCTGACAGAACTCATTGGAAATACTCCATTAGTACAATTATCAAATTATGCCGAGAAAAGAAATTTACAGGCTAATGTAATCGTAAAACTCGAATTATTTAACCCAGCAGGTTGCGTAAAAGAACGCATCGCTTTAGCCATGATAGAAGATGCAGAAGCCGATGGAAAATTAAAAAAAGGAGCCGAAATTATTGAACCAACGAGTGGAAATACTGGCATAGGATTAGCTATGGTAGCTGCTGTAAAAGGATACAAACTTACGCTTACCATGCCCGAAACTATGAGCATTGAAAGGCGTAATTTATTAAAAGCATTGGGTGCAAATTTGGTATTAACTCCAGGTGCTCTAGGAATGAAAGGAGCTATTGAAAAAGCGGCAGAATTACATCAAGCCAATCCATTTTCGTATATGCCACAGCAATTTGATAACCCATCTAACCCATCAGTTCATCAACGTACAACTGGCGAAGAGATATGGAGAGATACCAATGGGAAAGTAGATGTTTTTGTAGGTGGTGTAGGCACTGGAGGAACAATCAGTGGTGTAGGAGCTGCTCTTAAAGCACATAATCCAGCCATACAAATTATTGCAGTTGAACCTGCTGATTCTCCTGTAATTTCAGGTGGTAAACCTGGTCCGCACAAAATACAAGGTATAGGAGCAGGCTTTATTCCAAAAAATTATAACCCTCAAGTAGTTGATGAGGTGATACAAGTATCCACAGACAATGCTATTTTAACAGCACGACAATTGGCTCGAGAAGAAGGTATGTTAGTAGGTATTTCGTGTGGAGCTGCTGCTTATGTAGCTACTCAAGTGGCTTTGCGTCCAGAGAATAAAGGAAAAAATATTGTAGTATTATTACCAGATACTGGCGAACGTTATTTGTCTACACTTTTATACGCCTTTGAAGAGTATCCATTATAAGAAATTGAAAACAACATATAGTATGAGTAATTTATCAGAAGCTTTTCAACAAGCATTAGCAAAAATACTAAAACAGCGAGTAAAAAATACAAATATAGAAAAACAAATACAAGATAAAACGATGGCAACACAACTAAAATTTGAAACATTACAGATACATGCAGGTCAAGAGGTAGACGCAACAACAAAGTCAAGAGCAGTACCCATATATCAAACTAGTTCGTATGTGTTTGACGATGCCCAAGATGGGGCAGACCTATTTGGATTAAAGAAGTTTGGTAATATTTATACCCGATTAATGAATCCTACTACCGATGTGTTTGAAAAACGTATAGCAGCCCTCGAAGGAGGAGTAGCAGCTTTAGCAACATCTTCGGGTCAGTCAGCTCAATTTTTGGCTTTAAATAATATCTTACAAGCTGGCGATAATTTTGTAACTACTTCTCATTTATATGGAGGTACGTACAATCAGTTTAGGTCTCAGTTTAAACGATTAGGAGTAGAAGTGCGTTTTACCGAAAACGACGAACCAGCTACATTTGAGAAATACATTGACAGCAATACCAAAGCCTTATATTTAGAAACAATAGGTAATCCAGATTTGAATATTCCAGATTTTGAGGCAATTGCAGCAGTAGCGAAAAAATATGATATCCCCTTAATAGTAGATAATACATTTGGAGCTGGTGGTTATTTGTTTCGCCCGCTAGAACATGGAGCTTCCGTAGTAGTCGAAAGTGCTACTAAATGGATTGGCGGACATGGCACTTCGTTAGGTGGTGTAATTGTTGATGGAGGTAATTTTAACTGGGGAAATGGTAAGTTTCCTGCTTTTACAGAGCCATCAGATAGTTACCATGGATTGGTATTTTGGGATGTGTTTGGTGCAAACGGACCATTTGGAAACATAGCGTTTATCATCAGAGCACGTGTAGAAGGGCTTCGAGATTGGGGAAATGCAATTAGTCCATTCAACTCCTTTTTGCTATTGCAAGGACTAGAAACCCTGTCGTTGAGAGTAGAAAGACACGTAGAGAACGCGTTAAACTTAGCACAATGGTTAGAAAAACATCCAGCAGTAGAATACGTAAATTATCCAGGTCTCAAAAGTAGCAAATACCATTCCTTGGCTAACAAATATTTAAAAAATGGTTTTGGCGGTGTATTGTCGTTCAAATTAAAAGGAGATGCAGAAAAAGCAGATAAGTTAATTAATAATTTAAAACTAATAAGCCATCTAGCAAATGTTGGTGATGCCAAATCATTGATTATTCATCCAGCTGCCACTACCCACGAACAACTTTCACCTTCCGAAAAGCTTGCCGCAGGCGTTTTCCCAGGCTTGTTGCGTATCTCTGTGGGCATAGAACATCTTGAAGATATAAAAGCAGATATAGAACAAGCATTAAAAGCATTATAAGCTATTATTTTGCGTTATAATGAAGGCTGTCTTGAGAAAAGACAGCTTTTGTTATTTTTAAAAGTAGAGGGCTGTGCATTCTTGTAAATACATACATACATGCTACTACTTTACTGTTAAGTATTTGTAAAATACAATTATATTTTATTCAATAGTTGTCAACTTGTTTAGGAAATTGTATCTTTGCGGAGTTTTTATTAAAAAAATAGCAATCAGAAAAGAAGTATGGAAAAAGTAAGTTATGCCTTGGGTTTGAGTATAGGTAACAACCTAATAGGTAGTGGTATTACGGGAGTGAACCTAGATAAATTTGTACAAGGTGTACAAGATGTATTAGAGCAAAAAACAGCTGAAATATCGTATGATGAAGCTAAAATTGTGCTTGATGAGTATTTTCAAGATTTAGCAAATAAAATGCAGGCATTAAATAAGCAAATTGGTGCTGAATTTTTAGCACAAAATAAACAAAAAGAAGGTGTAATAGAACTTGCAAGTGGATTACAATACCAAGTGTTAACAGCAGGTACAGGAGCAAAACCATCGGCTACCGATCAAGTTCAATGTCATTATCATGGCACTATGCTTGATGGTCAGGTGTTTGATAGCTCTGTGCAACGTGGCGAACCTGCAGTATTTGGGGTGAATCAAGTAATTGCTGGATGGGTAGAAGCTTTGCAATTAATGCAAGAAGGTGCTAAATGGCGTTTGTTTATCCCATATCAATTGGCTTATGGAGAAAGAGGTGCTGGTCAATCTATTCCTCCTTTTGCAACGTTGATTTTTGATGTTGAACTTTTAAAAGTAATAAAATAATGAAATACATTGTAGTAGCATTGTCCGTTTTAGTCTTATCTTCGTGTGCTATTTTTGCACCAAAGAATAAAACAAAAGTAGAGCAAAAACCTGCTTTAGTTCTTACAAATACTATTGATTCTGTTAGTTATGCTATCGGGGTGAATGTAGGGACAGCTTTTAAGCAACAAATGTTGCAGTTTCCTGGAGGAGATTATGATGTAACTATTTTGGCTGAAGCATTTTCTGTAGCATTAAAAGGCGATACAACGTTATTGTCATACGATCAGGCAAATGCATTTTTAGATGCCTATTTATCAAAAATACAAGAAGCAGAAACACAAAAGTCGAAGAGTGAAGGAGAAACGTTCTTAGCAGAAAATAAAAAAAGAGAAGGCGTTGTAACCTTGCCAAGTGGATTACAGTATCAAATTGTAAAACAAGGTGATGGTCCAAAACCTAAAGAAACAGATAAAGTAAAAGTACATTACGAAGGATTTTTATTGAATGGAAAAAAATTCGATAGCTCATTGGATAGGGGAGAACCAATCAGTTTCCCTTTAAATCAAGTAATACAAGGTTGGACAGAAGGTTTGCAATTAATGCCTGTTGGATCTAAATATACCTTGTATATTCCTTATCAATTAGCATATGGAGAACAAGGAGCAGGGCAATTTATTCCACCTTTTGCAACCTTAATATTTGAAGTAGAATTATTAGGAATAGAATAATTAATTATAAATAATAGAAAAAAATTGTATGAAAAGAACACATGTTTTAGCAATGCTATCAGTATTGTTGTTGGCTATTTTTTCAGTTTCCTGTACGAATGAAAAAACTGTAAAAATTGAAAGTGATATGGATTCATTATCGTATGCCTTTGGTATTTCTACCACTGCTGGATTGATGGATTATTTAGGTGCACAAATGGGAGTAGATTCTACTCAGATGGAATCTTTCATTAAGGGTGTTAAAGATGCAGCAGGAGAGCAAAGTGCTGAAGAAAAAGCTTATATGGTTGGTTTGCAGATTGGTAGTCAAATTAAGGATCAAATGATTCCTAATTTAAATAATGCTATTTTTGGTGAAGACTCTACCAAAACAATTAACAAAGATTTATTTTACAAGGGTTTCTATGAGGCAATGTCTGCAAAAGCAGGCATGACAGTAGAAGATGCTTCGAAGTTTACCGAAACTAAAATGGAGGTAATAAAAAACAAAATGCTGGAAGAAACTTTTGGAAAAAATAAAGTAGAGGGGATAGAGTTTCTTGAGAAAAATAAGAAAGAAGAAGGAGTACAAGTTACTGAATCGGGTTTACAATATAAAGTTATTACACAAGGAACATCTAAAAGAACTCCTTTAGCAGGTGAAAAAGTAAAAGTGCACTATGAAGGAAAATTGATTAATGGCGAAGTATTTGATAGTTCCATTAAACGTGGCGAACCAGCGGAATTTCCACTAAATCAAGTGATTCCTGGATGGACAGAGGGCTTGCAATTAATGACTGTAGGATCTAAATATATTTTATATATTCCTTATGAACTGGCATACGGAGAAAAAGGTGCAGGACAGATTATTCCTCCTTTTGCTACATTGATATTTGAAGTAGAATTATTGGATGTTATAAAATAATACGTATTTTTGCTTCGTAATCTTAATACAATGACATGGAAAAACTGGATAGCCTTGATAAAGAGATACTAAAAATTATTGGTAAAAATGCCCGTAAGCCATTTATAGAAGTAGCAGAATTGTGTGGTGTATCGCGTGCTGCTGTACATCAACGTGTACAAAAGCTAATTGATATGAAGGTAATTGAAGGGTCTGGTTATCATGTAAATGCTCAAAAGGTTGGTTATAATACATGTACGTATATTGGTATTAAGTTGGAGAAAGGCTCTATGTATAAAGATGTTGTGCCAGAGCTGAAGAAAATACCTGAAATTGTCGAATGTCATTTTACTACTGGACCGTATACTATGTTAGTAAAATTGTATGCGGCAGATAATATGCATTTAATGGATTTATTAAATAATAGAATTCAAGAAATAAAAGGAGTTACTGCAACTGAAACTCTTATTTCATTAGAAGAAAGCATAAAAAAAGAAGTACCAATTTATTAGGATTTATATTTCAATGTATTGTTAAGTAGCTATTTTGTAAAATAGCTACTTTTTTTATTTTGGCATTATTCCTTTTTTTAAGAATACATTGAAAAACATATAAGATGTATAAAGAGAATATACAATGAGTGGAAATATATTGATTGTTTCTACTCATTATTTTATACATATAATTTCTTTTTAGTCTCTACATTTTCCGAAGAACCCTTCGGGGAAGTCGGATGTTTTGAGTATGTCTCCTTTTTTAAATTTGTTCGGGTCAAGCGTATGAGCAGGCTCTGGGTTATGTGTAACCTTTATTTCTGTA
>Ga0116172_10002928_pt1 | contig 14547 bp, 8 predicted proteins | sample AD_UKC083_MetaG_FD_89799 | JGI IMG/M metagenome (GOLD analysis project Ga0116172, IMG submission 89799) | Active sludge microbial communities of municipal wastewater-treating anaerobic digesters from USA - AD_UKC083_MetaG | ecosystem: Engineered > Bioreactor > Anaerobic > Digestate | place: USA...
CGGGCTCGGGTTTTCAATTTGGGATCGATATCCAGCTTGAGCATCAAGCCTCCAACATACTGATTATTGTGTGCTTGCACGTTTTCCGCGAGGGGCAGTTCCGTCAAGCAAAAAGCAAATCAGCCCGCCTTCCCGCAGATTTTATGGGTACATCGAGCAGGAGGAGGCTATAAACCGTAAATCATAGCTATAAACTGTGTTCACTTAGACAAGTGGTGCTAAAGTTTTAGATAACCATGAAAGATTAGACCCGTTACAGAGCAACCCTTTGCGATGATTTGTTCTATGCCATACTTGTACGTGTCTAGAGTTTCATGCTTCACATACAGCCAAAGGAGATTGATCTTGCGGTTGGGGTCCCGAAAGATACAATATAGATGCTAAAAACTCCTAGTAACTTTATCGATACATTTATTAGGAACTTGCCTGTCTGGGTGAAAGCCTTGCTCATTACATAATTTACATGTTGCTTTATTACGGTCACTTGACCAAATATGGCAATGTGAGCAGTCTTTGCATCTGTCGTTTTTTTGAATCTTAGCCATTATAGGACTCCTTATCTAAGTTAATGTATTAATATAAATAATAATAGCTCGTCCGCCAGAAATCGAGTCCCGCATATTAACGGAAACTAACTCATTCATTTACGATCGATTGAGGGCATATGATAACACCAAGATAATCATGATCTTTATAAAATCTATCGGTATTCTACACTATTTTACATCTTCAATTCTCGTCAAGTATTTTTGGCTCTCTTTCAAACCGTGTGGGTAGCTATACGGGTTTGATTAATCAGATTACCACTTGGTTTGAAAGATGGCCATATTTTTTTGACTTAGCACTACGATAAGCCCCTAGCTTACAATGATCGGACTTGTTTTTTGAAGTTTTGGTAATGTAATTTATAGTTTTCAGTGAGGATCATCAGCCAGGAAGAAGAGCTACCAGTCGTAGTCAAAGACAATTCCTTTGAGGATATTCACTTTTATCACCGAGTGATTTTTTCTATTCAGGGTCACCCGTGCGGTTTTGTAGACATCTTTCTGCTTCAATCCCAGCACAACGTAAAGTACTGGCCTTTGACCACTGTGTTCCCTCAGTAAATATCTTATGATCATATAATCTTGGTTGATAAGTCTCCTTACCGACCAGTGTCTAATGCTGGCTTCCAAGGCTTCTTGTAGTTTGGGCACATAGTATTCTTTATCAAATGTTGAGTTTCCATCCTTGCCCCACATTTTCAATTCATACAGTTTACGCTTTTGACGAAAGGAGTCCGAGGCACGGATTATACTCGTTAGGCGAAAAACTGCCGGGATGTAGCTGACGGTATAGCAGCCCGGGGCAAGTGGAATGTCTGCTTTAAACCGATAGGCGAAATCGCTGCCTTCAATGAATTCGAGGGCAGCGTGGAGATTGGCGTCAAAGACAAGCGAATCACCTTCACCAACTATCAGAAATCTGTCGCTGGAGCTTTGATTATCGCCGTTTATATTCAATGAACCCTCCACGCGGTAGCTGGAGAATTCGTTTACTGTTAGCAAGACATCCACCTGGTCGAAAAACGGTTCGTTGTCCGGATTAACTTCCATAATGAGATTGGCGGAAGTTTTATAGGGCAGAATAGAATTTAGAGCGTTTCCTAGGCTTCTGCTATTCACGCTGAACAGCTCGAAGTTATTGGCTTTCATAGTAAGGCTTTTAATGGGGTTGGAAAGCAGGGAAAACCCCATGAAAAAAAACAAGACAGCCGTGGCAAAGCCCAAGGCGTTGCCCATGAATTCCGATTTCATTTTCAGAGAGGGAATGGAGCCAGTTTCCAGGTTGATCGAATTGTGTTGCAACAGCCACTTATAGGGCTTGACCACATTGCGCGGGGTGAAAGGCTTACCTGGCGATTCAGAGGGATCGCGTCCAAAAGCACTAACGGCGAAATACTTTACCCGTTCAGGGTTGAAGTGCACTCCAAACGAGGTGATCTGCGGTTCCAGTCCATTCTTTTTCAACCAATTAGCCAACTCTGCTTCTGTGTAGTTGAAGATGGGCGAGCTCAGTGCGGGATTGTTATGGATCATCTCAGCTTTGGTGATAATGACGCTTACCGGTACCTTGTTCAGGATCTTGTCGCTATATGTGGAGAGTAGATAGTTCACCAGGCGTTCATAGACTGTGAGATGCTCTCCCGCTGACGCACCAGCATGTTCGAGATCGTGTTGGGAGCACCTGGCGCGGATAGGCGGCAGGCTGAAAGGATCAACAACGAAAAAGATGCCGTCTAAGTATCGCTGGTAAGAACCCTTGCTTACGGTATCTGCGTCCGAGAGATAAAACTCCCCTGCGGGGTCATAGAAATAGAAGAGACCTTCCCCAACTTCAGCCTTGGATTTCAGGATCAGCGAATCAGGCAGTTTCTGAACTGTTTTCAACGGAGGGATGCCAGCCTTGTATTCATTGCTGAAGGTTTTGTAAATCTCTTTGCTTTTGTCGTTGTTAATTTCAAACCATCTGATTTTGCTGGTTTCCAGCATATCGTAGAGCAAAGCGTAGAGATAGCTGGTTTTACCGCTGGAAGGTTCACCCAAAAGGGCAAAATGGAAGCTAGGGGCAGAACCAATGGAATTGTGCAGGGGTCTGCCGCAGTTTTTATTGGAGCAAATCATCGGCAGTTTTTTGCGTCCATTTAGAGAGCTAGTTGGCAGTTTTTTCCCGCACCGGCACTTCCTTTTAAAAACCCCATATTTCCCGGGAACCAGTTTACGGTGTTCAGCCCCGCAGGCAGGGCAGATGAATACCGGAAGTCTCACCCGCTCATAGCAGTCATTGTGAGGGCACACATAATGCAGGCTGCGCCAAAGCGTTGAAACGAATTCCACGATGTTCAGGAAAAGGGCTGCAAGCCATACGCAAAGCAACGAGAGAGAGAGGATCAGCGTATGGATGATGCTCACCAGGAAGAAAGGAACAAGGCTGAACAAGACTCCAGTGACCAAGGCCAGAAAAGAGGCAAGGTCAGAGGCAAAAAGATCCAGGCGAGTACGCCAGCATGAAGCTGTTTCAGAAAAAGGTCCCAGCCCCATTTCAGGGTCCCCACTATTGCAAGTGCCCAGGCCCTTTTGATTATAGAACGGTAGTCCTTGAAACCCTGATCGTAAAAATAGCTCTTATAAGCCGGCTCGGCCTTGTCAGGTAGGGGCCGGTATTTCACCATTTTACGCGAAAGCACCTCATGGTAAGCCCTTATGAACGAGATCAGAACAAATATCACCACAATTCCACTGATGATGAGGAATAAGGGACCTGCCAAGTTCTGATAATAGTAGTTAAAGGCCACCATATAGGTTTTGAATAGCCATTTTAGTAATAAATAGAGCAAATAGACGATGACTATGACCGCAATAATTTCCATTCGCACCTCATTTCCGGCCTAAGCCGAAGATACGCTTGATTCTGTTTATCAGGGAAGCTTTGGTTTTATCTCCAAAGTACGCCGCCAGTTCCGGCTTGTCCTGTACTTTTTCGAAAATGGCGTTCCGCTTTTCTGCCGAAAGGGATCTAATCGCCTGCTTGATTTCTTTTTGCAGGGGATCCTGCATAGCTGTCTCTTGATTGGCTGCTAGGCGGGCAAGGCCAATCCAGAACACTGAGGGGTAGTCCTTCACGATGGTTGCTTCCGACTTCAGAAAGTGGGCGATGGCAGCAGGAATTCTGGCTTGGATCGCGGTGAGCAGGCTCTCCCAATCCGAGCTTTTACGGGTGGGTGTGTTGAGCCTCCGAATCAGCTTGGTTGCCAGATGCAGCCGGCAGGATTCATGTTCCTGCGGCACTGCGTCCATGATACCTTCGACAGCGTTCAGCGGGCTGGCTTCCGTGCTTGTGAAGATGGTGTGGTGGTGGCGCAGGAAACAGCAGACATTACGCACGTCTGTTACCCCGTTTTGCTCCGCTTGGGAACACCAGGCCCTAAGATTCGTCAATAGTTGGCTGGTATCCCTGTCGTAATCTCGAGTGGGATCATAGGCGGCCATCAGTTTCCAAAAAGTGTTTTGGAAAGCTGGCTGTAATATCAGGGAGGGGTCATCGTTCAAAAAAGCACGGGGCGCCCATCCGGGCTTTAGGCGGGAAGCCAGTTCCCAAAACCTGGCACGGTGTCGATCTGACGCAGGAGACCGGCTACTCGCCTGCCACCAAAGTTTGGCTGCGTTTTCCCAATCGTGTCGGGAAAAGATATTTAGAAGCTCCAGGACATTCATTACGTCAGAGTTCCCGGACGCCTGCCCTATTTCGTTCAACGAGACTTGAGCCGCGGAGTAGCTGGTCAGCTTAAACAACAAAGAAATGAGCGGGGCAGGAAGGTTTTCCCGTGAGAGGAGTTCGATAAGCACTTTTTCAACCACGGGAACTTGTTCCTCAACGCATTTGCAAATGAAATCAAACGTTTCAGTGCCCTCTGCACCTACTTCAAACAGTCGTCTGAACGTCGCTTCCAAATACACGGTCAGCTCCGGATGGTCCATAAGAAAGAGCTCCCAGCAGGCTTTCAGCAATGGCAACTTATTTTCCCCAGGCCGGGCCAGAATGTTCTTGATTGCCGTGATATGCATGTCATAGGATTCCAGAGCCAGAACACCACCCTGGGCCTGCATCAGCGTGGCTAGCCGCTCCAATTCAGTAGGTTCCGCCACAGTGTAATTGTGGAGAAGGGCAAGAAACAGAGATGAGGTCCAAGCTATCTTCCGGAAAGGAACGGTTTCAGCAGGGATCACGAAATCCAGGCAGAAATCCCTGATCTCTCTGAGCTCCTCAGCGCTGAATCCGGACGTTGTTTCGATCCATTGTTGCAGTTTCTTGGATAAAACCTCGGAAGGCTGGCAGCCAAATTCTCGCAGCAGCTCCATCGCCCTAAGCAGGGATGATGTTTGTTGCTGGTCTTGGACCAAGAGCCAAAGTTCAGTCAGCGAATTCAACTGGCTTGGGTCTGGCTCGGCCACCATATCGCAGGCAAAGTCCAGGAAAGCCTGTATCCGTGAAAGATCCCCTTCAGAACCTAAACTGGCAATCAGATCGGCAAAACGACCATGTTCCAGGGAAGGTGAGAAGCGGTTCGAACTGAAGTCAAGGACATAGAAATTGAGATTGAAGCTGGCTTCGGTGAGTTCAAAACCTGCATCCGGAGTGGTTCCACAGACCACAAAGTCTGTATTCTGGGGCTTGTGTTCGTAGGTGCTGTAGAAAAGCTGTTTCCTCAGGTTTGGAGGCAAAACTTTCTGCAGTGTTGAAATCCAGGCGACCACCTGATCTGGATCGTCCACGATGACAGTGGCCTTCCGTTCTCCCAAACTGGCTAAAGCGAAGCTGAGCAGGTCTTGAAACCGTGAATGAGAAAGCAACTCAGCCCCCACATAATTTGCTTTAAAAAGTTCCTGTCCTATATCGAGCTTGTCGATTTCCACCTGCTGACTGGCCTGCCCTGCCCAAATAGGCAAAGCCCGCAAAACCGCTGGATCAAGCAGGTTACTGGGGTCTGTATGCTCCGGAGCGAGCAGGATGTGGGTGAAGAAATTGCCGTAGCGCACGCTGTTGTAGTCTTTACCCAAATACTTACTGCGGCTGAAGCCAGGACGGCGTCCGCAGTAAATCCGATACTTGTAGGCCACGGGAAAAAGTGCCAGCTCTTCCTCTGTGTCCGGCGTTCGGGGACAGTTTGAAGGAGGCGAATACAGAGCGTAGGCTTCGATTTCCCTCAAGATGTCAGGCTCCTGCACTCCCGAATGTGCGTTCACCTGAAAACCCGCTCCGCCGCGTATGCCAGTAGTGGCAGAGGTATAGTATATCTGATCAAGTTGCATGTTACCTCTCATTATTTCCATCTTTTCAATGCTGTCAGCAGCCACAGGATCGGATCCTCCAACCTCAGGGGCATCAACTCATTCACAATCATGCCCTCTTGCGGAGAACTACCTAAAGCTGACACCCCGAAGAAGCGGCCAATTTTGAAATATGTGTCAGTCTGGGTGATAAAGTTTCCATCCATGTATTTTGTCACAAGGCTCCTGATGATCCCGTCTCCGTCAGTGATGTCTTTCTCGTGCATTTTGGTGGGATCGGTGTTTTCCCTGTGCCTAAAGATGCGGGCAGGCAAACCGAAGTCCTCGCGGTTGGGTTCAAGAACATCGATTTTGGTCATGGTCATAGCCACGGGTTTTTTCACGATCTTGGCTTTGGTTGCTTCTCGAACGTAGTTATAAGCTCTTTCGATGGCGGCAGACTGGTCAGACACCGCGTCCGGCAACTGGTCGGGAGGCAGCCTGTTTCGCAAACCTGGAAACTGCAGAGGGTCCAGAAGAAAGATCCAGCCATCCGATTCCGAAATGCTGGCGACGTTGGTATGAATCAGGTCGGCGCTCAGAAAATCCTCCCCCGCCGCATCGTAGATCACCAGATAGATGGATTTGAAAGATTGGCTGAACAGCGACCTCCTTTTACGGTCCAGTGAGATAATCCAGGGATACCTGATCTCGGTGTTGGCTTGGGCAGTGACTGTTCTAGGGATAACCGACGGGTTTTCCGCGGTCAGATATTTATCATAGTTTTCGTCCAACCGTTTGAAAGTTTGCTCTCCCAATCTGCGGACCGAGATTCCATAACGGTTCAGGTTGTTCAGGGCCTGTTTCAAAAGTAGGGTCACATAATGGGTTTTGCCCACCCCACTCACGCCGATCAACGACACTACTGCAATGTTCGCATCGATCATTTCAAACGGGATCTCGTTATGGCAATGGGGACAGACTAAGGTTTTGGCCGGTTTGGAGCATTTAGGGCAATTCCCCTCGAATTTACTGCCCTGCTTCTGATCAAATATAATCTTGTTCAAATAGCGGATGGATGAGCCCAGATAAGCTTGATGCACAGGGTCCTCAACCTGCACGCACATGCCGTTTCCGCAACGGAGTCTTAGTTCCTCCGGCCGGAAAGGTTTGAAACAGTAAAAACACTTCATACCAAACTCCAGCTAAAAATCATTTGTTTGTTTTGTACCTTTCTGAGGAATATAACTCGTGTGAGGATCGTTCTTGGCAAAAAGGTTTACGCCGATGCATCCTTTGATCTTGTCCAGAGGGACTTCCCATCTTTGGGATTCCATAGGGGCAAGAGACGTAGGGCCGAATTCCATCAGCACTGTACCATCCTCAGGTTTGAGCGGTATAGCGGTGGAAAAATCAGCCACCACCAAGGTTTTGGGTATATCCAGAATCCCTTTACCCGAATTGCGGATCTCGACAGTAAGACTTTTCCTGCCAACAAATAGGATCGGTTTTACCCAGTCCAGGCTGAATGTAATCTCGGAACACAGCCTTCTTGGCTCGAAAGTTTGGATGGTAGGCTTGCCCATCGACTGAATATCAGCATATTTGAAGACACCATAGATAGTCACTCCAGAGCATTGCTCGGATATTTTCAGCATATTCCCAACCTCCTTTGTGGTACGCAGAGTGACGTCTGTCTGGCCACTTATTTTCACTCCGATGTGAGTGACGTCCGGGGGAACATCCAATTCCAGGATCCGGGTGGTGCCGCGGTCGCGTACTGTCTTAACCTTGATCTTTCCTGGCTTGAACCCTTTAAGCTTGGCATCATAAGCCTCAAAACCCGGGAAAGACGCAAACTCCTTCTTAAGCAACGAAATGGCACCTCTCAGGTCACCTTTGTCCATATAGGTGCAGAATTGCTTGTATTGTCGCTCCAAGACTTTCTGTCGCTCTTGCCTGCCCTTGATACCAGCTCTCATCTTGTCAAATAATTTTTTATACTCTCCGCTGGCAAAATAGTCCATATCGGTCAGCTTTTCTTCCGCAATGAGTTCACTTAGGGCATCCCAGTCTTGAGTTACCTCATAGGACCTGATCCTGTTTATGATGGGCTTCAAGTCAAAGCCGCAAACGCATGTGAGTTTGTTCCTGGGCATCCAGTAGCAGCATTTTGAACACTCGTAAAATAGAACGTGGCCTGCGGGACATTTGTAATCCAACAGTTTGCCGCTTTGGTGGCAGAAGCAGGTGAGCGTAGCATTGGGGTTGTCTATGCAGAACTTGGTTACAATGGATTCGCTGGCTATAAAACCATCCAGAGCTACCTTGAGAGATGATATGCTTCCACCAACGATTTTGAGCAGTTCCTCTTGCTTAAGCAGGTCTAAATACTGCTCCACACTTAGTTCCTGTCCCTTGGATAATTTATTTCCCAATTCAGTCCTCAGGGGCAGGTCCTTCAGCCAATCCAGGTATTTACGGAAGATGTCTTCTGCACCACAGATCTTCAGCCCTAAGCCTGCAATATCCTTGCCAGTCTCGTTTCTGGGGTCGGAACTGCCCCTGCTGCGATAGAGAGTCTGAGCTGTCCTGCTGGCTTCCAAAAGCTGTTCCCGATTGGGGTTGCTGCTTTGGGGAAGCTCCAGAAAATCGAATAAGCTGGGCTTGCCAAAAGCCTCCAATTGTTTGTGCAAGCGGTTGAACGACATCAGATCCAGATCTTGTTTGGCAGAGCCTCGCCCAGCAGGTTTCTCGGGCTCCTTGGCTTTTACTTTGCTTCTGATCTCTTGTTCGGAGAAACCTCTCTCTGTGAATCGTTCAATTAGCTTGTTAAGGGCCTTTTCGTTGGGACCCTTCCAGTAGAAGTCGATCTCTTTTTCCAGTTCTTCCGTAGCTTTCGTGCGAGCTTTGTTTGTTCGATTCCTGGCCTCTTCGTAACAGGCCTTGATCTCGCTTGCGCTCTCAAGAAGCTTTTTATATTTTTCCAAGAGGTTAAGATTGTCCGCTGCCCGGGTCCTTTCTTTGGGATCAAGGGTATCGGATTTGATTTTTGACCATTCAATTTGCTTGGCTTGCAACTCTTTCTTGAGCTGTTCCGCGCTCAACTCCTCTATCAGGTCTACCCCAAGTTCAATTATCAAGTTATAGTTTTCCATTCACTCCTTCTTGTTGTGGTCTCGGACCTTGTACGCATCCTATCCCAGTTCCGTCCTCATCTTCTTCATTTACTATCGCACTCGGGCACGTCCGGAACCAATCTCGGTAGCAATTCTGGAGAAATTGCTGCTCAGGTTATCTAAATCGATGAAACAGCTACCCAGACTGGAATTGGAGATAGCCTTGAGGAACTCCTCGTCTGCACTGCCAAAACCAATTCCCACCACCATGATTTTTTCCTGATGGCAACTTCGGGCATCCCGCACTGCAGCATCCTGGTATGCCCACCTGCCATCGGTAAGCACTAACAGCCAGCGTTCACCCGAATGCTTGGAAAACTCTGCCTTAGCGGTCTTGAATGGAGACCCAACGTTTCCGATACCGACAATGCCGATGCTCCATTTATCCACCGTTTGCTCCAGCAGCACAGGGTCGTGTGAAATGCCACACTGCAATTCGTCTGTATCTGCAAAAATAAGCAACCCGACGCCGATGCCGTTTTCAGAGAGCTGTTTAATGAACTTCTTGGCCGCTTCTTTGCACTTTTGCAGAGGTTCGCCGCTCATGCTTCCAGAAAGGTCAACCGAGAGAATCACATTGCGCTCGACAAAGGTCTTTACCTCGGAGGGAGGCAGGTCAAGCCAACTGAGATCACCGATCTCAGGTTGTTTTACCACAGTCAACTCCACGCCATCAGCGGTCTTGGCACTCACTTCGATCACTCCGCTTTCGTTGTAACCATAGGAGATCTGCAGCTTCTGTTTGGAATTTTTGCCTTTGGGGATGCTGCTGACTTCGTAGCGCGCTACCACGGTGCAGTTTTTGGGGTTCCGTTCCTCACCTTGAGTGAGATAGATGTCCATGTTATTCTCCTCCCTTGGGGTCATCAGCTCGAAAGGTTCGGTCTGAGCAGCCGGAATCACGGAATCCTTACGGATTAGGATGGAGTTTACCCACTTGGTGCGTTCTTCGTCTGTGGCAATCAATCCCAGACTGTGACCAGTCACATCCTGAACGGAGCGAAGTTGTCCTCTGAATCCCGTGGTTCCGTCAATCTTATCCAAGTTACTGGCAGAATCCAAAGCTGCACCGCAGGCTACCACTTCATCAAGGTTGGCACAACTGCGAACCTCAATGCCAAAGGTTCTCCTGAGCGTTTCCGCCACCATGGGCATGCGACAGGAGCCTCCCACCAGCAGAATCTGATTGAGCTTAGCTGCACTGACTCCTGTTTCCCGCAGCAGGTCCTCGATCAGGTTCAGGGTTTGTGCCATCAGGTAGTGGGTCATTTTTTCAAAGTCCTCGCGGGTGATAACATACTTTCGCTGGCTGCCACCGATATAAGCAGAAATGCTTGCCTGGCGCATGGTTGAAAGTGCGATCTTCGCCTTTTCGGCTTTGAAGGCTATTTCCCTTGCCAGGCTGAGGTCATTGCTTATATCCGGGCCTCCCTCGGAAGTGATGGATTCAGCAACAAATTGCGCGATTACATCGCGCCAGTTTGCCCCGCCAAGATTGTAATCACCCCGGGAAGCGATCACTTTTATCGCCTGATGCTCCAATTTGATCAGGCTCACGTCAAAAGTGCCTCCACCCAGGTCGTAGACCAAAAAGTAGCCTTGGTTGGCCCCTTTGTTCACTCCGTAATGAACTGCGGCGGCAGTGGGCTCGTTGATCAGTTTCTGAACCTGAAGGCCTGCAAGTTTGGCGGCCGCAATGGTGGCATCCCGGTGTGGGGCAGTGAAATAGGCGGGGACGGTTATCACCGCCTGAGTCACAGCCTGACCGAGATAAGCCTCGGCATCTTCCTTGAGTTTCTTGAGGACCATACCTGAGAGCTCGATTGCTCCTAGGCTCCGGTTCCCCAGTGAAACAACATAATTTGGGTCGCCCATGTTCGGCTTGAAGTAGGAGGCCACCAAGTCCTTGTCCACCACGTTCAGGGCGCTCTCGCCAACAATGTATTCACCGTTGTAATAGGTAACGGCAGATGGAGTGCAGGTCTTGCCTTCCGCGTTCTTCACGCAAAATACTTCATCGTTTGGGCCTACACAGGCCAGTGCACTGTTGGTAGTTCCCAAATCTATCCCAATTCCTTTAATCATTGAATCCTCAATCCACTTGTTCTACTAATGCTTTTTTCGAGTTCTTGCTTGGTTAGCGATCCTGCCACGGTGATCTCGCCTTCCACCATTCTTCCCGAAGGCTCATGCACAGCGCGGTAGTAGAGCATCCCCTGCTCATTGATCCTGAAGGTTACCTTGATTTCAGTATTTTTCGGCAACCCGGCTGGCAGATGGAGGCTACTCTCGGAAACCTTGCTACAGTAATCCAGGTTCACAAGTGTTTCAGTCAGATCGGTTTCCATCACCAGAATCTCAGCATTTTCCTGAAAGTCTTCAGCCGTTCCAAAAGGCTCTGTGTTCTCTGCCGGAAGTTTGGACTGGGCGGGTATTATGGACTTGAATCTATCGCCCTCTTTAGTGATACACTTGATCCCGAAGGCCTTACTGGTAACATTGGTCAGTTTTATGGTCTTGGTCGGCAGCATGTCTACTGCCCTATCCCCAAAGACTTCAATCAGCATCTGTTTGAGTTCCGGATCATTTTCCGCATTATGCCTATCCTCTGAATTATTATCGTTATAATCGTGGCCGAAACGCTCCTTAAACAAGCGCTGGAAGGTTTCTTTCATCATCAGCAAATTAGCATAAACCGCTGCACCCTTTGCCACCGCCTCATCAGGCTCGTGATATTCGATGGGGATGTCAGGGTAAATCTCTTTCAGCCGATCCTGGATCTGTTTCATCCGGGTAGACCCGCCCACAAGCAGGATCCTATCTATATGGGAACAACCCTTCTGTGCTGCCAGCTCCTGAACTTCTCGGCAAAGGTTGATCGTCTGTTCCAGCAAGTGGCTGGTAATGCGGTTGAATTCCTCAAGACTCAGTTCTACTCGATGATTATTGCCCTGATACGAGAAATTGATTGGAGTCGATTGTTTGGTGCTCAGAAACTTCTTATTCTTTTCCGCCCTCAACTGCAACGCGCCATGTGAAACGGAATCCTGAGTGAACTCCTGCTCATCGATACCTTTGCTATGCAGACAAAACCTTATAATCTCGTCGTCCCAGTCCTTTCCCCCCAGAGAATGGTCACCTTTCACGCAGACCGTTTCGATCTCTTTATTACTGATCTTGAGTACGGTTACGTCAAAGGTGCCTCCCCCCAAGTCGTAGACCAGCACTGTCTGATCCTTATCCTTGTTCTTCACGCCATAATAAAAGGCTGCGGCTGTGGGTTCCGGGATCAGGTTCACAGGCACATAGCCAGCACTACCGGCATCCATGGCAATGTAACCGGAAAGCCCGGCAATCTGGCCGGCTTCTATCACCGCTGATTTCTGCGGGATATCATAATAAGCCGGATGGGTCACCACCACCCTCTTGATCTCCTGGCCCAGAACGGCTGAGGCATCCTGCACCAACTTTTTCAGGATGATCGCTGATATCTCCTGTGGGCTGTAGATTTTGCCCTTGATCTCTTTTCTCCAGTTGGGGTCGCCCATCTGGCGCTTGATGAAGTCCACTACTAAATCCTTTTCCAGCATTTCCTTCTGGTCCTTGGCTATCTGGCCCACCAAAGGCTGCTCTTCGTCAGGATCAAAAGCCACCACCGATGGGGTTGTAGATTCATTGTCCAGGTTTTTCAAAACCACTGGCTTGCCAAATTCGTCAATATAGGCCACACAGGAATAGGTTGTGCCCAAGTCGATGCCAATAATAGGTTCTGTCATGTTGTACTCCTCGCTTTATTGGAATTGTTTGTTATTTGTAGTTTCTGACATAAGCTTCTCCGCTTGGGATTCTGTTTCAGCCGGAGGCTCATACTTGTAAACACACACTTTTTCTTTACGCAGGATAGTTTCGTTGTGCAAATAGCCGGTCAACATGGAGTGTGCAATTACCTTGTCCAAGTCAGGATTATCCGTGACTTCTGTCTTCACGCTGCTGTGACGGGGAGCATCAAAAGCCTGGTTTTGTGAATTGTAGGCACTCACATCCACCCATGCCAGCGCATCGTGTAACATCGTGCGGAAATGCCCCAACTGGCCTGCTACTTCGTCTTCCGGTCGATTCAGGATTACAGATCTCAGATCGTCTGCCACATCTATGATGCCGTTGATCAGGGGCTTCATGGCTTTGAAGAGCTGATCCTCCCTACACGCCATCAGTTCGCTGTGCAGTCTGTCAATCGTCCTGTCCCGTATATCATCAATAACGATCTTGTTTTCCAGCTTATCGCTCAAAACACCCAATTTTACTTTCAAAGCCGTTATGTTTTCCTCCAGCGGCTGAATCAGGCTGGAAAGAACACTTTCTATGGGTGGCACTGGGGCCACGGGTTCTTCTTCATCTGGAGAAGGCGGGGCTTCCGACTCTGGAATCTCCACCTCAAGTGGAGTTTCCAAGTCCGCCGGCTCACTCTCCTTGTCCTGGAGCACTTCAGGCTCCGAGATCGGCTCTTCCTGTTCCATATCTCCGTTTGGATTAGAAATCTGATCTGATTCTTTTTGAAACATATAATTCACTCCTTTGAGTTTGGATTATCTACCTGAGTGGTGCCCGATCGGGGGAAGTGGAATTTCTACCACAAATCGCCTGTGCTTCCATGATTGAACCAGCCTAAAACTACTGTCGCTCATCCCGTGATCACCGCATCCCAGCCTGTGACTGCATCGCAGTGGCGGCTTACAAACACCTGATAATTACACATCTTCCTTTCCCCAGCGAACCGTCCCAAAAACCATCGTGTGAAACCACGCGGGAAATTGCTCCTTATCTACTTACTAATTGATCACCATACAGTTAAAACCAACCCGAGTCCAAATCTCCAGAAGGACATCTCTATCTTGTTGAGATCAATTCCACCCAGAATGGATCGAGGTTTTATCACGCTTTGAGTCTCTTACACAGCTTTGTGTTCAAAAAACGGGACTATGAAAACCTGAGATCAAATCGTGTCAAGTTTTTTCGTTTCACGCATCCCTCACCCCCGATATTTTGAAAGTTATTCCTGAGGATACAGTGCTATAGTATTCTATCACTATCTGCAGGCATTTCCAAGCATCATGTCCTATACTAACAAAACATAGAGAAATCTCTATGACTTCGTCTATTATTGGCTGACACTACTGGTTGAAGTATTCTTCTGTACTGTAACACGATATAAAATCAATTCTTTCAATGGAGTGTAACAGGAAAATTAACAACTAATCTTGCCTTGTTTGAAAAACGGGGGATGTGAGCTACGGATTAAGATTGGCAGATACACCTTGTATTGGCGTTTATCGGGTTATGCACGGATGGCAAAAGAAAAGGCGCGGAAGCTAATCCCGCACCTATGGTTTTGACCTTGATCCGGTCTTTATTCAATGACGATTTCTTTCTGGGGGCTTGGCTCTTTCTTGGGAATGACCAGACGCAGCACGCCGTCCTCCATCTTGGCAGAGATCTTTGCGAGGTCGGAGTTTTCCGGCAAGAGCAGGTTTCTGCGGTAGCTGCCGCTATATCTCTCACAA
>Ga0116172_10002932_pt1 | contig 14531 bp, 22 predicted proteins | sample AD_UKC083_MetaG_FD_89799 | JGI IMG/M metagenome (GOLD analysis project Ga0116172, IMG submission 89799) | Active sludge microbial communities of municipal wastewater-treating anaerobic digesters from USA - AD_UKC083_MetaG | ecosystem: Engineered > Bioreactor > Anaerobic > Digestate | place: USA...
AGTTGCCTCTTCTGAATCCAACATTGAAACTAGAATGTTTCCATTGTATTTTCTCTGTGCAGCACCCATAGATTGGATAGCAATCATACTTTTCCCCGAGCCCGGATTGCCAACGATTACTCCCATTGTTCCTATTGCAAATCCTCCACCTAAAATTGCATCTACTAAATCAATACCAGTTGGTATCGTATCTTTAACTCCAGTATCTGACTTAATTTCAGTTTTATCTTCAAGAAAACTATTAAACTCCATATACAAATCTTGTGTTTTTTGATCCATTGATTTCTCAATTTCTTCGTCAGACATTTCTAAATTCACTTCTGTTGGAGTAGGAATATCAACTTTAGCTTTTGGCTGTCTTCCTGGTTTCTTCTTTGGCGGTGCTGGAACAGATGCATTATATTTATTTTTATCTTCTTCAGATATTTCTAATTTAATAGCGTTCAAACTTGCATCTAAATCTTCCTGTTTTACCTCTGCAAAAACTTCTTCTTCAACTAGAGGCTCCTCATATATTTCTTCTGTTACTTTGTCATTTTCATCACTCATAAAGTTCTCCATTCCTATTGATTTTTAATTTCTTTTAAAGATTCTTGGTTATCAATTTTTTGTTCCATTTTTTCTTTTTCTTTTCTTAACCGTTCTACTTTTTCTGCAATTTTCTTTATATCAAAAATTCCATCAATATCTTCATCCCCAGAAGAATTTAGTTTTCTCCTTAATTCAAATTCATCCTTTGTATTCTTTATTATCTCTTTCCTCATGTCTAACATAACTCTAAATAATTCAGTTACAGATTTAATTTTTTCTTCAAAAAATCTCATATATCTTTTATCAAGCTGTTCCGGAAATAAAGTATCAATTTTAGTTTTTATCTTTTCCAAATCAACAATCATTTCCTTAATAGCATTTCTTTGCAATATAAATTCTTCAATTAGATTTTCATATATGTCATATTCATTTTCTGCCATAATTTGTCTCCTATTCCAAAATAATTTTCATTTTTCCAGTTTCGTCAAAACCAGATCTGAATTTACCTTCAACAAAAGTTTGATCACTATTTATTAAATCACAAACAAATTCAACATCTCTTGTTGGATCAGCACCTTTACAAAAAGATAGTGTAGTAACATTATAAGGGCATGTAAATGAATGAGGACACACTTGGTTTGGTTTTAGTGTTAACATTATTGGTTTTCTCCTTTTTGAGGAATTTCACATACTTCAATTTCATTTCCGTTTTCATCTTTTGGTTTCTGACAGTTACATTCAACATCTGAAATATCTACATCATTATTGATACCGACTGTTTCTTGAGCGACAATATCAAAAACTTCTTCTTCAGTTAAACTGTTATAAACTTGTCCTTCTCTCGAACCGTCAACATATACGGTTACACCTTTTAGATCTCTTATATATTCTAATAATAATTTATTTAATTGATTAGGAGTTGTTCCTTTTGGCATTACGATTGTTTTACTACATGCTCCATCCGTGTATTTTTGAATCATGGCTTGTGTTTCTAAATGATCTTTTGGTTCCAAATCAGAGGAACAAACAAACCAATCTGGAATTGGTTCTCCTGTTAAAATCAATTCTTTATATTTCGGATGAATATATATTCTTTCACTAACTCTGTCAACTCTCCTATATGCTTTAAAAATTAATGGCTCTATACCACCGGTATAATTAGGAATTAAAGAAATTGTGCCATTTGGCGCCATGGATAAAAGGGTTACATTTCTTATACCTTTTGTTTTAATATCCATTCTTAATTGTGCTGGAAGTTTTCTTACAAATGATGAATTTCCATATTGATTGGGTTCAAATTTTGGAAATGATCCTTTCTCTACAGATAATTCAACCGATGCTGTATATGCAGTATCTCTAATAAATCTCATTAATTTTTCAATTTCTTCAAGTGCTTCTTTTGATCCATATCTTAATTGTTTCGCAAATAAATATTCAGCTAATCCTAAAATTCCCATTCCAATTCTTCTTGAATTCTGGGCTTTCATTTCTATATTTCTTAATGAATACTTATTAACATCAATAACATTGTCCAAAAATCTAATTGCTAATTTAATAGTATTTTCCAATTTTTTCCAATTTGTATTTACACTTCCAGTAATAAAATTTGGTAGTACTAGGGATCCTAAACAGCAACTACCATAATTTTCCAAAACTGCTTCTCCGCAAGGGTTTGTTGAAACCACCGGATCATAATACCATGAGTTATTTTTATATAAATTTGTTGAATTTAATAAACCGGGTTCAGCTTTTTCAATCATGTTTTTAATTATTAAATTCCATAATTCTCTGGATCTAATTTTTCCATATTCTTTTTGCTTAAATTTAAATGTCCACATTTCATCATTTTCAACCGCCCTGATGAATTCTTCATTAATTAAAACAGATATATTAAAATGTGATATTTCTCCATCCACTAATTTTGCATTAATAAAATCAACAACTTCTGGATGAGAAACATCACAACACGCTAACGCTGCAGCTCTTCTTTGCCCACCAGATTCGATAGTTTCAGAAACATGATCTGTTGCTTTTATAAAAGAAACCATTCCAGATGATTTACCACCTTTACCAAGAATAGCGTCACCTTTTGGTCTTAATAAAGAAAAGTTACACCCGACGCCTCCCCCTTGAGACCATAATTGCAAGCTCTCAGATATTAGTTTTCCTATGGACTCTATACTATCATCTATTGGAAGAACATAACAATTTAATAAACTAGCATTTAATCTGGCTCCGGCGTTTCTCAAAATCCTTCCAGCTGGAAGAAAATCCATTTTATAAATCATTTCACCAAACTTTTCGGAATACTCAGCTTTATCTTTTTCGATTGATGCGACCGCTTCTGCAACTCTCCTAGAGCATGCTTCCCAATCTTCACCATCATTAAAATATCTAGCTTTTGCAACTTCCTCTGCATTTTTTGACAACACAACTTTCTTATTAGGCATAAAACAATGTTCCTCCGTATATTTTTATAATGCGTTTTTATCATTAATTTGTTCAAAAATATAAAAATAGTTTCTAAAAACACAGGAAACCAACGTAAAACTTACAGATTGAAACTTAAAAAAGGATTTTTTAGTTTAGAGAATCTTCAGGGATTAACTTAAAAATTTCTGGGAGGGTTCTATATTTTTCATCATGATCGAGGCCAAATCCAACTACGAAATCATCTTCAATAACAAATCCTAGATAATCTACATATACATCAGATTTCATTTTTGAAGGTTTTTGAAGGAGGGAACAAACTTTGATGAATTTACAGTTTTTCTTATTTAAGTGGTCTATTAGATACTTCATTGTTAATCCGGTATCAACAATGTCTTCAATAATTAATACATCCTTACCATTAACATCTATATCAATATCTTTTTTAATTTTAATTTGTCCTGTACTTTCTGTTCCGCTATAACTAGATAATTGAATAAAATCTATTTGAGGATCATTTTTATTCTTAATTGACTAACTATATAAGTAAAAAACATATATGATCCTTTTAATACACAAATGATAACTAAGTCATTGTCATAATAATCTTTTGAAATTTCTTTTGATAAATAATAAATTCTGTTTAAAATTGCAGATTCGCTAAAGAGTCTTACCTTTTCCATAATGAAGATTGTACCTTTCTATTATAATTCTAAATATTTTTCTGTTTTTAAAATTTCGTCTTGTTGTTCCGGAAAAAATATATCTTTTGGTGGAACATCTTTAAAATAGATATATTCATCATAGTTTTTTATATTATACATAAATTTTAAAAACTTTGTTTCAAGTTTACAAATCAAAACCGGAGTTGGTGTAAACAAACCTATTGTGTATGTCTTAGAATATTTTTTGTTTGACGAGAATGAAATAAATGGACTATACTTTTTTTCATCTTCAAATCCATACCTAACATGTTTATTTAGTTTTAATCCCTCTTTTTTAATTATCTCTGGTTTTGCTCTTGTTCCGTGAAATAAGTATATATATTTATCTTTACGTTTTTTCTTTACCAATGATTTTTCAGGACTTAACTCTAATTCAAAAAATTCATTTAAGTATTTTAAATATTTTTGAACACTCATTTAACTTTTCCCTTAAAAAATGTATAAACTTTTGATTTATAATCTCTTTTTATTACACCCATGTTAATGAAGTGATAGAGTCCGTTTAATTTCTTTCCTTTAAACTCAACAACTATATGAGCATTTTTATATTTAATTACTTCACACTGTCCACCATCAACTTTTTTCAATACACCTGCGCCATACTGTCCTTCTGGGATTTTCCCAACAAATAATGCTTCGGTGCGACTATGGTCATTGCTTCTCGGAATGTAAATTCTTTTTCCAGGTTCATCTGGTGGAAATTGATTCATTGAAAAACTTGCCCAATTTTTTGAGTTAGGTATTTCAAATCGTAAATCCCAATGTTTTCCTCTTCGAAGTGCTTGATGTTCTACTAAAATAAATTCTGGCATTTATTTTCCTCAAAAATAAAAAGATAGACAAGAGAAAATTAATTAAAGACTATCTATTGTTTTTCCTTCATTATTTAATAAATATACTGGTCGATAACATAATATTTGTTTAGTATCTTCATCTGATTTTCCATACAACCACACCTCTAAAAAACCATCTCTTTTATCTTCTTTAGAAAACTTTAATGAGTTTGATGTAAAATCATATACGTCAAATCTAGTTATTATATTATCTTGAGTTTTTTCAACAGCATCTTCTGATGGAGCATAGTGCATTTGTTTACTTAATTGCATCACACCATCAAAATAATGCCACACTTCTGGACTACCACAGGATCTAACTTTTAATATCATATCTTTCTTTCTCCTTTTCTGTCTACTTTCTCTCTGTCTATCTTTTTTATTTTTCACTATCTAATGGTTCATCATCTAAATGTCTCTCATTTTCCGGTTTTTGTAAATCTAACCATAACAATGTTCCATGTGAATAAAACCCGCAATACTTATCATCTGTTACATCTTGAAATCCAATTAAAATTTCATTCATTTCTTCATTTTTAAATTTATGTAATAAATATTTTTTATTTTCATGATCTATAATTATTCCTTCTTCCAATCGAAGAATATGAAACAAAGCTTTTACAAAAATATTAAAACCCAATCTATCTAATGAATTTTCTAAATGATCTTCAGGAATTATGATATCATCCATAATAAATACTCACCTTTCTCATTTTTCTGTATATCTTTTTATGTTTCCACTGCATCTTTCTTCGTATATATCACCCCAATCTTTACTAGATTTAGTTTTTAAGAATGGACTAACCATTAATGAGAAAAAAATGAAATAATTAACAAACATTTCTTGAATATAATCTTCTATCATTTAATTGGTCCTATTTTATTATAGTTAAATTGGGCTAGTCGGGCAAGTGCATAGCTATCGCAAATATTATCATCGTCGAAGTCCTCACCCCATTTTTTATACACTTCTTTTAACATCATATTTTTTTTAGATTGACCTTTTCCAGATACAAACTGTTTTAATTTACTAGGAGATACATCTGAATAAGGAATTTCATTTTGTAATAAGAATATTCTTATAAAATAATTTAAAGCCGCTAATTGTGCTGCGCCATCACCAGTTGACCCATAACTTATACCTTCAATTAAAGCTAATTTAATATCAGCTTTATATTTTAGTAAAAATTCAAGAACTTTCACGATATATAACATTCTTTCTTCAATATCATATATACTATCTCTTTTTTTAGTTCCAATTAATCTTTGTTCTATAATCTTAAATTCATTATTCATTACTACAACTCCAGTTCCTGAGAAACTAGCATCTATTCCTACATATAATTTTGTATTGTCTAAATTCATTTTTAATCAACCTTTCATATTATAAAAAATTTTTTATTCCAGTTTTGTATTTGTTTTGAAGCATCTTCATATAGATCTAGTAATACTAGTTCTATATCCTTTCTGTACAACATATCTTCATCTCTAATACCATCTGAAAAGTGATAATTGTTATTTTCTAATGAAAGAAAATAAATTTTATCATATGTTTTTAAATGGTCACAAGCTATGGGGTATAATAAAGAAACTAGTGAATCAAATCCTGATACTTTACAGTAAGCTAAAACATCTAAAATAGTTCTATCACAAATCAAAATATCACAATTGTTTTCTTCTTCTAATTCTCTTTTTAGCTGTGTAAAGAAAATCCATTTTTCTGAATCTATTGTGGTTGATTTATTAATTGGAAATGGAGATTCCCTAGCTACTTCTGTTAAAACATTTATAACTTTATTTTTTTCTTCTAATTTTTTTCTGTATGCTTCATTATAAACAGCAGTTGTTTTTCCACACCCATGTGTCCCTGAATATGCTATTTTTATCATTCTTCACCTTTCTGAAATTCTCTGATTCTAACAATAATTGTTATCTGAAGTTGCTCCTTTAATTTCTAACCAGTCTTTATGTTCTCGAACTCGTTCGTTAACCTCGTCAACAACCTTTAAAATATCACAATCAAAATTATTTGACTCACACCAAAAGATGAATGATTTCAAATCCTTTGGGAAACAATTGTGTGAAACCATTTTTGAATTTTGTTCTATCCAAAATAAATCATCTTTATCTTCATTAGACTCTAGTTCCAAATTGTACAAATATCCCGAATATTTAACACTCGATATCTTTAAAATCTTTTGTCTTTTCATCACTAAACATTTCTCATCTGATATAACTACTTCATCCGTCTCTAAAACATCTTTAGCTTGTATTACTTGTAATACATCATTTCTATAAATTGGGATTAAATGTTCTTTTGAACAAGTAAATTTTCCATTCTCGGTCTCAAATACTAATAATTCTTCTTCATTAGCTTTTCTTCTAGTTACTTGTTTAATATTTTTAAAATCAAGTTTATTACACTCACTATTACAAGATTGAATTTTTGGCATTTTATGATGTCGTATAAATTTATGATATAAACTATGAATGGTAATAAGTTTACCGTCATCTTTCAATAATAAAGACTCTGGTATTACACATTTCCCGCCGACTCCCATTTTTTGGTCAAACCCAGGAACTTTTGTATGTGAATCTGTAATTCTTTGATCACCAACAAATAGTTGTCTTACTGTTTCATACTCAATTCCTATATTCTCACATATTTTATAAATTTGATTTAGAAAAACAACTTTTGTTGCAAAGTAACAATTACACATATATTTTACTAACTCTGCTTCTTCAAATTTAACTTTTAAAACTGGAGTATATTTAAATCTTATCTTATATGTTTCTTCAACTATTTTTAATGTTTCATCATTAGAATCTTTACCACCAAGAATTATTCTTGTTTGATTTAAGAAATCATTAACAAAAGTTCTTTCTGTTAAAAATTCTGGATTAAATACAAATCTTAAATTTGGAAATTCATTTTGTAATTTTCTTGTTGTTCCAGGAACTATTGTTGATTTAATAATAACAATTTTTGATTCAGATGTTATTTTTTGTATTGAGTTAACAACATCATAAATACAAGAAAGATCTTGCTCATAATTTGGTTTATATGGTGTTGGCACGCAAATAAAAAGAATTTCAGAATGATTAACTGTATCTTCTAGTGTATCATATCCTTTTATATATTTATCATATATCTTAATATCAAAATATGGTGAAAATCCATGATACACTCCTTTACCCACAAAACCACAACCCAAAATTGATAATTTATTCACTATTAATAATTCTCCTTTTATTTATTTTCGTATTTTCCTTAATAATATCAAACATTTACCCGAAGCTTAACACCACGTTCGTCAATGCACCACTATGTAATTTCTCAATAACTTCTGCTCTTTTTTCTTTTCCTTCATCAAAAATCTCATCTGACAAATTTATGTCACCGAACGGACTTTTTAGTCCGCCTGAACCATATTTTTTCCTCAATCTTCCAATGAGCATCATTATGTCAGCCAAACATAATTCACAAAAATACATCTGGAGTTCATTCTGGATTGTTGAAAAATCAGAAGCATGCTCTCTTTCATATTCTACAGCCATCCATGTTTCTGAATTAGGGGTTGGTCTAATGGACACTATATTGGGAGACTTAAATACAAATGTATAATTAAAAGATGAAAACGACTTCACCCAACCAGCAATCTCTGTATTATATGCCCAATTTTCTATTTCCCCAAGACTCATTGGACCTAGAGGCGGATGACCAAATATATAATAATTTCCACCAGAAGGATAAACATGGGTAACACCAAGAATTTCTCTTCCTTCTGGATCTGTGATATAAAACTCATTAGCTTTATTAGGAACTTTGGTTGCAGTTTGTACATTTAATCCAATGGTATTTTCATCCGGAAAATAATGTCCAAAAGTTCGCAATGAATACTCTTGGACATAGTGTAAAATTTCAGCATCAGTCATTTCTATAAACTGCCACGGAAATCCAATATTAGTTTTAATATAATCTAAAACTCTAGTTGTATTTAACATTTATTTTAAGTTCCTCCGTTATAGTAGATATTATCTAATATTCCATCTGTTAGATACACTCTACTTTTTTCTAATGCTCCTTTCATAACTTCTAACTCAATAATTTCATTATTCGATAACGTATCTTCTATTATTTTTCTTTTTTCTAACATTTCTGTTGTATCAGGATCATCAAGATATCGACTCAATAGTTCAAACGAAACCAACTTTAAATTATTTGAAATTGTTTTCTCTTTCTCCTCTTTTTCAAGGATGGATCCTATGTATTTGTTCGGATTCTTTCCTAAATTCGAATTAAATATGGGTTTTCCTTTTCTAACATTTTGATACAAATTTTCCATTCCACCGGCTAATTCGACAACTTCATCTATTATCTTTTCAACAGTTTTGCCACCTATACCTTTTATTCCATCAACATCATCACCATTATCTCCGATAATAGCCATCACTAATGGAAGATATTCATCAGGACAGTTTTTTTCAAATTTTAAATAGGATTTTAAAGCTTGACCTTTTTTTACCAACTTTTTAACTTTTGGAACTTTAACAAACACATAAACATTATCTCTTAAACATTGTAATAAATCATGATCATTTGAGTATATTACATGACCAACATTATCAGATGTATCTACAAGATTCCTAGTTATAAGATGATATGGGACAAAATCGGCTTCAAGATAAGGAAGTCTTATTACTTTAATATCCGGCATCTTATTTAGAGCTTTTTCTAATAACATATAATTTTTTTGAGTTGTATTAAAAAACAGATCTCTTTTTTCTCTATCTAATCCATATAAATCATCTATTCTTCTAGAAATTTTATATTTTTTTGATATGTTTAAATGATAATTTGATTTTCCTGTTTCTAAAAACAAAAAATATTTAATTTTTATATTTCTACTTGCTGCATATATTTTATGAAAAGAAATAAAATGCAACACACTTTCAAAAATTGAAGAGTCTGTTCTTCCGGAAGTTAATGTATTTTCAACTATTTCAAGAATACAATGCTTCATGAAAAGTGACTGGAGGGTATTTTTTACATCAATATATAAATTTAATGTATCATAATTTCCAGATGTAAGAACTTCATCTAAAATTGAATATGTGGGATAATAACTCAAAATGTTGGGATTCATGAGAGTGTTTCTGCGCTTTTTAAAATATTAATAATTTTGTCTTTTAATTCATCTAAACTACCATTATTAATTATTTCATAATCTGTCAAAATTCCATCTTGTTCTACTTCTGATAAGTGTTTATTTTCATTTTTATTTTGTTCAAGATCCGGTCTTATAATTCTGATCAATGTGCCACCACTTTTACTTATAAGTTCTGCCTCATTTAAAAATCTAACATCATCTATAACAATCAAAATATTTTCATTTGGAGAATCCATAAAAGTTTCAGCTATTTTTTCTGCCATTTTTTGAACCCAGAAATTTTCAGAAACCTGTTTTCTAATTATTTCTGTTCCAATCTTTTGTAACATCATTCTAGAAAATTCTGTTTTTTTACCCCATAATTCTTCTGCATTACATATTCCTGCGTTCAAAATCATTGTTTTTAATAGATCAGCAAAAGAATATTTACAAATGATATTATAATCTTTTTTATAATAGTCTAAAATAATTTCTGCAGAGGTTGATTTTCCAGACTGTAATTTTCCAACTAAACCAATAATTTTTTTATTGCTCATTTTCCACCATACTAGCTCTAGTATAAAGATTAAGATTAATTCCGCCTACAGTTGTTGAGAATGAATTAATCACAACATTATTTCCGGAATCAAACATTTCAAAATTAATATCTCCATCGTGGTCAATAACAAATGGAGTAATTACCAAATTAGCAGAATGATTTAATTCTTTATTGGAAACTATATCATTTACAAATTTAGCAAAATTATCTTTTGATTGTGTTGAACATGAAATGCTAGCGATTTCTCCATCAAATATTGTTTGAACACTATTAATATGGAAACTGGATGAAATAACTCTCATTCTATCTGAAATCTTTTTTGAAATCTGTGTTGATAAAATTAGATCATCCTGATTTGGTGAAATAACTCTTGATAATTCTTCTTGACTAATAAATTTATTATCCATAAATTCAAGAATTGGATTTTTAATTTTAAGCATTGAATATTGATCTGCTATTATAAAACAATCATCTGTCGTTGATATCGATACTTCTTCTCCAGAAAAACATTTAAAAATATCTAATTTATTTTTTAATTCACTTATTGGTAGATTCATATTTGAAATAATTGATGTTAAATCAATTTCAAATACTGTTGCACTATCATTTGTTCTTTGTCTAATAAATCCTTCTCTAATATCCACATCATTACAAATATCTTTCAAAATCAATAAAACTCTTAAAAATTCATCATACTTCGTTGCATCTAAATTAACCTGATTTTCCATAATTTTTTAACCAAACCTTTCTTCAAATTCTCGTTGTTTTTTACAATCATCACATTGACACTCTTCTTCATAATTTGTAACATTTCTTAATTCTTCTTCACAAGTTAAACATATAATTTTATTTCCTATCTGAAATTTAGCTTTTGTATAATTTAAAGTAAATTCCATTCCGCATTCTTTAAAAAATCTTTTTATTTCTTCAGTTGTTATTAATTCCATTGGAACTATAATTTTATCACAAAAAAAGCATTTATCCATTTCATTCTTCTTCCTTAATTTTTTTAACAATTGTCATATAAGTAAACTTATCTTCTTTTATAGTTTTTAAATTCATATAATCAACTGTTATAAAACATTCTTCAACTATTTGTAAAATTTCCATAATTCTTTCAGATATGTGTTTATTTTCTTGATTTGGAATTTTATCAACATTTAAAGAAGTTGGAATTGAAAAAATAATCAATATAGAATCATCATTCTCAAACTTACAATTAAACATTGATAAATTGCAACTTAAAATTTTATATAATTGATTATTTGAAGTAGATTTGCATAACAATGAATAAAAATCAATTTCATCAATATTTCCATTGTATTGTAATCCAGAATCTATTGTATTTTCAAAAATTTGTCGTAATCTTTCTTTAGGTGTTATATTCAATTTTAAGTTCTCCAGTCTTTCTTATATAATAAATTTTTCGGCAGATACAGATGAGCCACCAAAATCCTTTTCTAATTTATTGTAATAAATATTCATTTGATCAATTATATGAGAATTGTTTTTTTTAATTTTTTTATAGTATCTTAAATCAACTCCCCTATCAGATATAATTGATACATTGATTCTATAAATTCCTTCATTAAAAACTAAACTTTTAATTAACGAATCATATGAAGTAGATAATCCTGCAGCATACAATTTAATATTTTTTCGTAGGTTAGTGTAATCAAATGTTTGTTCACCAAAAATATCAAAAATTCCCTCGCCAATCACTACATGATTTGAATTGATATTTCCACCTGGTAATTTATAATAATCTAAAAATCTTGTTTCACCAATAAATAGTTTAAAAAATTTAAAATCTGATGATTCATCTATATTTCTAAACATAACCAATGATTCATGTTCTGTTAAAAATCCAACAAAATTAGATTGTAAATAATTTTGAACTCTTTTCAATCTATCATCTAATTTTATATTATTTTGAATTATAAATTTATTAGAATCAAAAATCAATCCTTTAATATTTTTTAAGTTTTGTATCGAGTATTTTAATCTTCCTTTTAAATATAATGTTTTTAATTTAAATTGGTCTTCATTTAATTCCGGTAAAATTACTTTTTGTTTCTCAATAGGTTTGCTAAATTTAATATCATTTTTTTGATATTCTTTTATCTTATCTTTGTTTATATATTTTTCTGAAACATCTCTACCTTCTAATTTATTACAAAGTTTTGATATTGATCCAGAAGTATTACAATTTGCATGAAAACAATGAAACATTGGTGCGTCTAAAGATATGTATAAATGATAGTGATTTTTCTTCTCTTTGTGTTCTCCGCAAAATGGACAAGGCGCAATTAAATTTTTACTACTTATTTTAATAGATTCTCCAAGAAAATCTTTTAAATAATTTAAAAAAGAGTCTTGATAAATTCCAATCATTTTAATCACCTAAAACATTCTGAATCCAGTTAATTAATCCAGTCCCTTTACAAAGATTACAAAAAGAATTTCCACACCAATCATTAATTCTTCCTGAACCATTACATTTAAAACATTTTATCATTCCATTAGTTTCCAAATCTATATATCCAACACCACCACATTTATAACAATAAGAATCTAAATCTCCATAATAACTTCCATTTTTCATTTTATACACTTTATCTAACCCTGTTCCATGACACACTTTGCATTCATGTTTTTTTAAATATATTTCTGGAGAATTAGAAATTATATATGATCTCAATTTTGTTCTTGATTCAATTTCTGAAATTGATAAATTCATTACTTTTTCCCTGTTAACACCTTATACTTTTGAAGACCTTGAATCATTTCAAATATCATAGCCAAAAAATGCTGATTTGGCAGCAAACAATCTATATGACTATTACTATATTTATTAATAATTATTTTTGCATTTGTTGGGACTTCAACTCTAAAAAATAAATCTGAATAAATCGTTCTAAAATCTAGATCTAACTCACCTAATATTTTAACTAAATTATTTATAACGTTATTGATTTTATGATCCTCACCAGATTGTATAAAACTAATTATTTCAACTACGTTACTAATTATAATTTTTTCTGATGATAATGATATACTTCTGTCTGTAACTAATTTTCCAGATAATGAACTTCTCTGTAACGTATTTACTATTCTTCTAATATCGGGATATAAATTATCAATGATAAATTTTAAATCTTTATCTTCAAAATTTATTTTTTCTGCTACTAAGATTCCTTTACAATACTCAATAACGAATTCAATAGGCATTTGTTTAAACACATAATGTTGACATCTTGATTGAATTGCTTCTGGAATTTTTGAAATATAATTACATGTAAAAATGAATCTAGAATGAGAAGAATATTTTTCTAAAATATTTCGGAGAGATGAAAAGGAAGCTTCTGTAAGAAAATCTGCTTCGTCAATAAAAACAATTTTATAATTATCAGGTTTTGCTACTGGAATTTTTAAATATGGTTCTATTACATCATTCACAAAACTAATTCCTCGGGATTCTTTTGAAGAACCGTTTAATTCTAACACGTTATCTTCCCGATTTTGAATGATCCCTTCTTTAGAACAAAGTATTCTTGTTAAAGCAGTTTTCCCGCTCCCAGGACTTCCACTTAGTAAGGTGTGTGGAATCTCTTTTTTTTGTATACATGTTCTAAAATCATTTTTATAATTTTCTGGTAAAACCAAATCTTCTAATTTTTTTGGACGAAATTTTTCAACCCAGAGAGAATTTATAATCTCCACTTGTCATTCCTTTCTATCTAACAATTATACGTTTTCATCTTATTCATATAATAAATTTGAGCTTGTTGTTGCATATATTCTGAAATAGTATTTTGCTTCATAGTATTTACATAATACTTATGAGCTTCTTCACCATCCATAAAATTACCATTTTTATCAAAAACAAAATCATCCCCAATATAAAATTTTTTACAATTTTGAATTTCTTTTAAAATTAAAATTATTCTTGCTGATTTTGAAGGTTTTGTAGTTACATGAAAATTAACAAAAACCTCATCTTTTCTACAAGAGATTGTCATATCTTCTGCCATTATAACATCTTCATCATCATGTTTAAATTCTTTAAATATTTCAATTCCATATTCTTCTAATTTATTCTTTATTTTTTCTTTTGAATCATTCATTAATTAGTTTTCCTTATATTCTTCAGAAAGTTTTGTTATATCTACTAATATGTTACCTAAAAATTTTTTAGTATCCTTAATATTTTTACTTTGAATTTGACTTGTTAAAATATTTTTTAATGATGTGAAAAAACTTTCATAATCAATTACTTCTCCGGATGGTGCTTTTTCTTTAG
>Ga0116172_10002935_pt1 | contig 14516 bp, 13 predicted proteins | sample AD_UKC083_MetaG_FD_89799 | JGI IMG/M metagenome (GOLD analysis project Ga0116172, IMG submission 89799) | Active sludge microbial communities of municipal wastewater-treating anaerobic digesters from USA - AD_UKC083_MetaG | ecosystem: Engineered > Bioreactor > Anaerobic > Digestate | place: USA...
GCGCTAATAGTGATTAGTGCATAGTGGTTAGTGATTAGTTAATGTGTTCGCTGCGCTCACATTATTTAAATAACGTCGCCGAAGGCGACACCAAAACTAAACACTAACCACTAATAACTATTCACTTAAATCAGAATTTAGCGGAGCTAAATTCTGATTTATATGCACTTTTTTACGTCGGGGCGTCTGCCTGCCATGGGGTCTTTATTCTTTACACCGTTGATTATGGCTTCTATTATCTCGGGCTGAGTAGCCTTTACCGCCCGGCGGTCAAACAGCGCAAGACCGAATTTGCCGTTGAAGCCGTTGTCCCAGTACACGGGGACAATGCCGTTCTGAGCCGCAGTGCCTGCCACAAATCCGTCATAGTAGGCGCGGTTCTCGTTTATCCTGTCGGGGATATGGGGAGCGCACACCGCACGGTCTATACAGCCGAATTCTCCTATAACTACGGGTATCCCCCTGTCGATGTAGTCCTTTTTCAGCTTGGCGAACTGAGCCCTTATATGCTCCTCGTCGCCCCAGTCAGCCATATATCGTTGATCTGCCAGCTCCAGCTCGATGATCTCCTGTCCCTTTTCGCCCCAGAGGAAAATTGTCTTTTCCTCCTCGCCGCAGTAGTCCCAGGGATCATAGCAGTGAACGGAAAGTATGAGCCTGCCCTCTCCGCAGGTGCAGAGCTTATCCTCAGGGAATCGGAAGCCGTATCCGTCACAGGTATAGTTTATATCCGTATTCCAGCCTGCCGCCATGAGCCAGCGGTGGGTATTGTTGCCCCCGGTGCTCCTGACAGTGTCGATGAAAATGCGGTTGTAATCATTGATATTCTCGTAATACTCCGCAACGGGAGTGTGATATATCCCGTCGAAGACCTCGTTCATGCTCTCGAAGATTAGGTGCTCGTCGTAGTCTGCAAAGCGCAGAGCTATCTGCCGCCAGACAGCGGCGTATTTTTCCTTTATGTAGGACTGATCGCTGCCGTCGCAGAGAAGCCAGCCCCCCTTTATGGTGTGGTAGCCGTCACCGTGGATATTGATGATGACGAAAAGCTCTCTGTTATAGCAGTAATCCACCACCTCAGCTATCCTGTCCAGCCATTCCCGGTCTATCTTATAGCCGCAGCTGTCATCGATCTTGCTGAGAAAGGAAACGGGTATCCTGACGGTACCGAAGCCAGCCTCCGCAACAGCGTCCACCATTGCCTGGGAAGCCCTAGGGTTGCCCCATACAGTCTCATTGGGAGTTCCTCCCCTGTTTGCTTCAAGGGTGTTTCCATAATTCCACCCTGCCCCATTCTGTCAGCGATCTCGTCAGCAGCTACCCTGAACTCATTGTCATTCTTCATAAGGCATATTCCCCCTTGCTGCCGTGGAAAGTTACACATATTATAACACAGGGAACTGCCCATTTCAACCGAATACAGGGCATAGAAGATTATATGCAACAAAGAGGCGTTTTTTTACCCATATATTGACCGCAGATGAAAATTATGATAATATTAAAATATAGGGGCAATGCCTGCATTGTTCCGTCATTCGGAAACTTTTTCAAATCCTGGATAAAGGTGATATTATGAATTATTATATGCCTGTAAAGGTTCTTTCGGAAAGCAACTGTGTACTGGTACACAGCGCCGACCTGGCAGCCCTGGGAAGCTGCGCACTCATCGTAACGGGAAGGGGCTCATCAAAGAAAAACGGCTCTCTGGACGATGTAAAGGCTGCACTTGAGGCTGAGAGCATAAGATATACGGTCTTTGACGAGGTGGAGGAAAATCCCTCTGTGGAAACTGTCATGAAAGCCCGTGATATGGGCGTTTCCTGCGGTGCGGACTTCGTTGTGGGAGTGGGCGGCGGTTCGCCTCTTGACGCTGCAAAGGCTATCGCTGTCATGATAAAGAATGCGGAAGCCTCATGGCAGCTGCTCTTCGATGGCAGTGCTTCTCCTGCTCATATACCTGTTGCTGCCGTTCCCACAACCTGCGGAACAGGCTCGGAGGTGACCGCAATTGCCGTACTCACACGCCATGACCTGCGCACCAAGACCTCGATGGTACATAAGGTATTCCCCGATATTGCTCTCTGCGACGGCAAATACCTGCTGGGAGCCCCTCTGAGCGTCATCGCAAATACTGCCGTTGACGCTCTGGGTCATATGATAGAGAGCTATATAAACTCCGCCGCTACGCCCTTCAGCCGTATGTTCGCTGATACGGGACTGAAGCTGTGGAGCAGCTGCCGCGAATATATAAGCGGCGGGGAAAAGCTGACAGAAAAAGCTGCTGCGGACCTGCTCGGCGCCTCGACCTTAGGGGGCATGGCTATCGCTCACACCAGCACATCTCTCCCCCACGGTCTCAGCTATACTCTCACCTATGAGGGCGGTATTCCTCACGGCGCTGCTGTGGGACTTTTCCAGAGCGGCTACCTCAGACTTGCCGATGTCGCAGACCGCAGCCATATACTCTCTCTTACAGGCTTTGACAGCACCGACAGTCTGGCGCAGTTTATCGCAGAAGTTAGCCCTGTAACGGCTGACCGCTCCCTCCTTGAAAGAGCTGCGGAGAACCTGCTGAAAAACACAAGAAAGCTGGCAAGCTGTCCCTATAAGGCTGACAGAGAGACTCTTTACGATATAATAGGAGGAGTTATATGTTCTGGCTGATACTTTTTGCCCTCCTTCTGATAATGGCTGTGGGGGGAACTATCTACCTGTTCACCCGCTTTCACAGATTCAGCTTCATGGAAAAATTCGGCGAGAAGCACAAGGTGCTCTCCTGGCTCGCCTGCCTGATACCCTTCGGCGGACTTGCCTGCTTCGCCTTTATCAACATCTACACTGTCATAGTTGTGGTGCTCCACCTGATGATATTCTGGCTCATTGCCGACATCATCGCCGCCATAGTCAGAAAGGTCTCAAAAAAGGAACGCCGCCGCAATATCGAGGGAGCTGCCGCCATTCTCTTTACGGCGGTATACCTTGCTATCGGCTGGCACAACGCTCACGATGTAAGGCGTACAGCCTATGAGCTCCACACGGACAAGCCCCTCCCCGGGGGAGGTATACGCATTGCAGCCATCGCCGACCCTCACCTGGGTATCACACTCAATGGTGATGACTTTGCAAGGGAAATGGAGCGCATTCAGGCAGAAAAGCCCGATATGCTGGTCATCGCAGGCGATTATGTTGACGATGACACCTGTAGGGCGGACATGGTACGCTCCTGTGAGGCGCTGGGAAAACTGGATATGAAATACGGAATATACTTCATCTTCGGCAACCACGACAAGGGCTATTATGAGGGCTACCGCGATTTCACCGCCGATGACCTCCGCCAGGAGCTGAAAAAGAACAATGTCATCATTTTAGAGGACGAATCTGTAGAGATATCAGAGGGACTTACCCTCATCGGACGTCAGGACAAGAGCAACGAAGCCCGTGCTGAGATGTCCGCCCTTGCCAAGGATATGAACGCTGAGAGCTTCAACTTCATTCTCGACCACCAGCCCAATGATTACGCAAATGAGGCGGAGTCGGGAGCTGACCTGGTATTCTCGGGACATACCCACGGCGGACATATCTGGCCTGCGGGACAGATAGGACTGCTCCTCGGTGCCAATGACAGAGTATACGGAACTGAGAAGCGCGGCAATACCGAATTCATCGTAACATCGGGCATTTCAGGCTGGGCTATCCCCTTCAAGACAGGCACATTCTCGGAATATGTCATCATCGACGTTAAGAACTGAGGTGTTTTTATGAACAATATCGCCATTGCAAATGAGACCATGAAGATAACCGCCGACGGCTTCTATGAGCTGGGCGGCAAAAAAATCGAACTGCCCCGTGAGGACACCTCTGCCGTGGAGGTATGGGCTCCCGAAAAGGGGGCTGCTCTTTTGGAGTCCTTGGTGATACCCGAGGGCGATATGTGCACCATCACCGTCACCAGGGAGGACTCATTCACTGCCGCAAGCCGCTTTGAAAACGCCTTTGTCATGAACTTCGCCAACGCTCACAAGGCAGGCGGCGGATTTCGTCTGGGAGCCAATGCCCAGGAGGAAGCACTGTGCAGGTGCAGTACCCTCTACGCCTCAATAACTTCCGAGGCTGCAGGAGCAATGTACCGATACAACAACACTCACCTCAGCTCCACGGAGTCGGACTATATGCTGTATTCACCAAATGTATGCGTTTTCCGAAGCTGTGAATGTAAGCTGCTGGAGAAGCCATTCATGGCGTCCGTCATAACCGTGCCAGCTCCCAACAGGCGGGGCGCTGCTATCTTTGCTTCAAACAAGAAGATAGCCGAGGTGATGACAAGGCGCATACGGATAATGCTGGCAATTGCCGCAAAACACGGTCACAGGAGCATTGTTCTCGGTGCCTGGGGCTGCGGAGCCTTCGGCAACTCCTCAGATGATGTGGCAGGCTATTTCCGGAAGGTCCTCATTGACGAGAAGTACGGACGGCTCTTCGATAACGTCTGCTTTGCCATATATTCCTCGGAAAGTGACAAGAAATACAGTATCTTCTCGGAAGCATTCAGCTGATAAAATAACAAAGCCATAAAGAGGCTCATTCCTCTTTATGGCTTTTTCGTTTATTCTATGGTAAGCATTACGGGACAGTGGTCGCTGCCCATAATATCTGTGAGGATCTCGGAGTCCTTTACGCGCTCCATAAATCTGTCCGACACCACAAAATAGTCTATACGCCAGCCTGCGTTCTTCTCGCGGGCCTTGAAGCGGTATGACCACCAGGAATATGTAACGGTATCGGGATAAAGCTTTCGGAAGCTGTCCGTAAAGCCTGCACCTAAAAGCTCCGTGAACTTGCCGCGCTCCTCGTCGGAGAAGCCTGCGTTTCCGCGGTTGGTCTTGGGATTTTTCAGGTCTATCTCGTTATGTGCAACGTTGAGGTCGCCGCAGTACACCACGGGCTTTTTCTTGTCAAGCTCCGAAAGATAGCCTCTCATGGCGTCCTCAAACTCCATGCGGTAGTCTATGCGCTTGAGACCGTCCTGTGCGTTGGGCACATAGCAGCACACGAAGTAAAAGTCCTCATACTCGCAGGTGATGACCCTTCCCTCGTCAAGGTGTTCTCCGTTTATGCCGTAGGTCACGGAGATCGGCTCTGTCTTGCTGAAAACCGCCGTTCCCGAGTAGCCCTTCTTTACAGCGCTGTGAAAATATATGTGATAGCCCTCGGGCTTGAAGTCCGCCTGATCGGGCTGCATTTTTGTTTCCTGTAAGCAGAAAATATCAGCGTCCGCAGCCTTGAAAAATTCCTCAAAGCCCTTTTGCAGACAAGCACGAAAGCCGTTTACGTTCCATGATATGAGCTTCATAGTTATACCTCCGAAAAAATTTCTCCGCAGCCATACCGACTGCGGAGACTTTCATTTATTATAACATAAAAAACCATAAATAGCAAGATGCGCGGCTTAAAAGATGAGTTGCCGTTATTCTGCAAACATATCCAGAATATCCTGATATACCTTGCCGTCATCAGCAAAACTGTGCATTGTAAGTTTCTCTTTGCCGTTGTTATTTTCAGTCCATGTAAATGCACCTGAATCGTATATCACTAATTTATAAGCATATTTTTCATTTGCTCCGACGTAAGAATATTCCTTTTTTGCTTCACCGATCTTTCTGAAAAATACAGTTATTTTCTTTTCACTCGGACTAAACTCGTCCGGTCCTATTTCTGATGACATATCATAATTATCAAGATATTCAAACATTTTATCCTTATCAATATCATTCTTTTTGATGTCATCGCTGAGGTCAACGGTATAGCTCTCTTTATCAGCTATAAGCCTGCTGTATATTGAAGTTTCTTCGCTGTTCTCTGTGAAATGAGCGTCAAGTATCTCCCTGAACCTGTTAAGTGAACTGTCAAACTTCAGCTTATATGCACACTGATGTGTACCGCCGCTCTGTGGGTAGATATAGCCGTTTCTGCTGATAATTGCGCCTGCAATATAGAAGTCCTTATAGATATTCTCATCGCTGACCTCGCAGGTCACCCATTCAAGGGAAGCAAGCTCATTTTTCAGTCCCTCAAAGTCACTGACGGTGACATCGGTGTCCCCTGTGAACTGTCCGCTGTCCTTGCGGAATTTTGCAGTCTTTCCGTCATAGTTCTCATTAAATGCATCCAGTATAATGTAATCCTGAACGTCTGTGCCGTATTGGTTCAGTATAAAATGCTCATCAAGCGTTTCTCTGAATGCCTCAACGTCGCTGTCATTACTAAGAGCAAAGCAGGTCCTGCTCATATTACTGTTCTCAATACGAATAATTCCGTTTCGTGAAATGTACAGACATGAAGATTCATAATTACCTTCTGAACCATTTAACGCACTGAGCATATATACGGCATCTGTCATGGGAGCAAATCCCGGATAGACCCAGTCAAACTTCAGCAGGTCTGCCTTTAATGTATTGAAGTTGACGATCTTGTATTCCACAGGTCCGCCATTACTGCCCGACATATAATAAGCATAATCGCTGTCAATATGATTGAATTTTTCGTCCAGCAGCGATCTCAGACCTTCATTTGCGTCAGGGCTGTTAACTGCCCAGTCGATAATGTACTTCAGAAGCATTGCCCTGAGATCATTATAGCCCTCTTCTCCGTTTTTCAGACGGTGATAGGTAACTCTCGAAGCTGACATATCGCTCCATACATAGGTGCCGTTATTATATATCTGACAGATATAATCCGCAGATTGATCTATAGTCAGATCCGGAAGCTGATAGCTGAAGTCTTTCCCCTGATCCATTCTTCCAAAGCGGAAATAAATACATTCACTTCCTAATACGGCGCTTTCCTCACGTATTTCCTCGTTATCACCGTGATCGTCCATGTAATCAAAGAATTCTGAAACAGAATTGCAGAGAACCAGATTAGAAGCATTTTCTGTCCCATAAGCCCCACCGATTATCATATAGTGATCGTCCTTCTCACTTCTGAGAGCGGAATATATAGAGCCGTCATCTGTCGTAACGATCTTGCTTTCGCTGTTTACCTTTGAAAAATGGTAGGCTGTTCCGCCTGCGGCTCCTCCAATTATCACGAATACCGCAGCTGCTGCCGCTATCCTGCCCCATCTGCGCCCCGGAGTAATGACCTCCGCCTCTCCGCTGACTATCTCCTCATACCCGGCGTCCTCGGAAGGCTCGGCGCTCAGCTTTTCCTGCATACGGCTGCGGAAATCATCGCTGCAGCGTATCTTTTTCAGCAGGTCATCGCATTCATTAGGTCTCATAGATATAGCCCTCCTTCTCCAGTTCTGTCTTCAGCTTTTTTCTGCCGCGCTGCAGCAGCGAGCTGACGGTGTTTTCGCTCTTTCCCAGTATCGAGGCTATCTCTCTGATGTTGTACTCCTCATAGTAATAAAGGAATATCACAGATGAGTACCTCTCGGGGAGCTTTGCTATCCTCTCTCTTATCTCGTTGTCTCTGGGAGTGAACTCACAGCTCAGCGTATTTGCCAGAGCTTCATCGAGAGGAGTGTCCCGTCTCATACGGGCACTGTTTCTCAGGTTCCTGCAGCGGTTTATTGCTGTACGCAGCAGCCATGCTTTCATATGTTCGTCAGACTCAAAATCCTGCGGCTTTGCACGGAGTGTCAGAAAGACCTCCTGGGTAATGTCCTCTGCCTCGGGATAGCTTCCCGTCATGGCGAAGGCTGCCCGCAGGACCGTGTCGCCGAATTTATTGAATGCGTACAACGCGGAATTATCATTCATGGTATTCCTCCTTTCCGTCAGAAGCGTCGCTTCACTAATATATACAATGCTTAGGAGCATTTCCGTGCAAGGTCTGCAAAAAAATAAAGGGCTCACTAATGACCGTTATACTCATATAGCAGTTTTATACGCAATTTTGAGGAAAGCCATTTTGAAGAAGTGCTTTCCTTAACTCTTTTTCTGAAGGCTCTGTTTTAGTTTTTCTATGGAGAGGACGCTTGAAAAAATGCCTTTCTAACATTTTTAAGGCGTCCTCTCCATAGAAAAACCAGTCAAAAGTCTTTGGAAAAGGGGCTCGGGGAAAGAACCTTTCCTCAGAAAGGTTTTTCCCCGATATTTACGTATAAACTTCTATAACAGCACCACGGTTATCGGTGAGCCCTCAGGCTTACTTCACGTCGGGATAAACTCCGAGCATATCGTAAATGTCCTCCTTGGGGCGAAGTCCCACAGCCTGCTTTACGATAGCGCCGTCCTTGACAACTACCAGAAGGGGTATGCTTTCAACTCTGAAAGCAGCTGCAAGCTCGGGCTGCTCGTCAACATTTACCTTGCCGACCTTTATCCTGCCGTCAAGCTCGTCGGCTATCTCCTCAACTATGGGTGAGAGCATCATGCAGGGACCGCACCATGTTGCCCAGAAGTCGAGAAGAATGGGCATACCCTTATAGTTGCGCACTTCCTCGTCGAAGTTTTCCTTTGTGATGATTATTTCGTTCATAATAGACCTCCTTCTGATCTGTTATCAAATTTCCTTTGCATACAGGCGGTCGGTATCGCCGCCGTAGTTCACTATATCACGGATATAGGTGTATCCGTATTTCTCATAAAGTCCCGTATACTCCGTGGGTATATAGGTTTTGGTGAAGCCCAGCTGTTTCGCATAGCTGTTGGCGTGATCTATGAGCTGACCGCTGATACGCTGTCCTCTTGCGCTCTCCGTTACGAAGATGCAGGAGATCCACGGAAATATTTCCGGAAGCGGATAGTAGTCCGTCTTCATGATTGAAGCCATTCCAACTATCTCGCCGTCCTCAACTGCGGCAAACATACACTCCCAGTCCGTGAACTCCCACTTCCTGAGCATTTCCGCAATGTGCTCCTTTACCTCATACCATGAGCAATTCTCAACGAAGCTAAGGAGCTGCTGTGCCAGAGGTGAGTCCTTTACGACTCTGCTTACGGTCACCATGAGAAATGCTGAGTTGCCAGCTGAACTTCCTCTTCCACTGTTTTGCCATCCATTATATTTCTCCTTAATCCTCCAGAGATTTATAATAGAGCATACAGTGGCAGAAGCCCTCAAATGTGGGGTCTGCTATCTGGTCGCGGAACTCCTTGCACATACACTTGTTCTCGGGAGTCTTTGCCAGACGGCAGGGGCAATAGCCGTCCTTCATTTTCAGACCTTCCTTTATTCTTGCCACTACTTCTTTGTCGGGATTGAGTGTAACTTTCACGCTTAGTCCCTCCTTGTATTTTTATTTCATGAGCTCCTCTGCGAGAGCATCTATCTGCTCAAGGTTTGCAGCCTTAACAGCAGACTTGATAGATACTGTTGTATCTGTCCATGTGATGTTCTTGGACTTCTCGAACATTCCCTTTACTACCTTTGCAGCCATGGGAGCCCAGCTTCCGTTCTCGATGATACCGATAGTCTTGTTCTGGTAGTTTCTCTCGGTGAGGTCGAGAATGAAGTGCTTCATGAAGGGGAAGATATCTGCGTTGTAGGTAGTTGTTGCGATGACCAGCTTGCCGTAGCGGAATGCGTCCTCAACTGACTCAGCCATGTCCTCTCTTGCAAGGTCTGCGATAGCTACCTTGGGGCAGCCCTTGGCTTCCAGCTTCTCCTTGAGGAGCTCTGCTGCTTTCTTGGTGTTGCCGTATACGGAAGTGTAAGCGATAAACACGCCCTCGGACTCAACACCGTAGCTTGACCATGTGTTGTAGAGTCCCAGATAGTAGTCAAGGTTATCCTTGAGAATGGGTCCGTGGAGAGCGCAGATTATCTTTATGTCAAGAGCAGCTGCCTTCTTGAGAACAGCCTGTACCTGCATACCGTACTTGCCTACGATGCCGAAGTAGTAGCGGCGAGCCTCGCAAGCCCAGTCCTCCTCAACGTCAAGAGCGCCGAACTTACCGAAGGCGTCTGCGGAGAAGAGCACCTTGTCTGTGCTGTCGTATGAAAACATTACCTCGGGCCAGTGAACCATGGGAGCGAAAACGAATGTGAGCTCATGCTTACCGAGGCTGAGCTTGTCCCCCTCCTTGACCTCAAGCTTGTTTGCGATGTTCATGTCCTCGAAGAAGTTGTCTATCATTGTGAAGGTCTTTGCATTGCCCACAACAACAGTCCCGGGATACTTGTCAAGGAAGTTCTTCAGGTTAGCGGAGTGGTCGGGCTCCATGTGGTGAACGATGATGTAATCGGGCTTGCGGTCACCGAGCACCTCTGCGATATTGCTGAGCCACTGGTCTGTGAAGTTTCCGTCAACTGTATCGCAGACTGCTATCTTCTCATCAAGGATTATATATGAATTATAAGCCATGCCGTTGGGCACGTCATACTGTCCCTCAAAGAGGTCCACCTCGTGGTCGTTGACTCCGATGTAGTAAATGTCGTTGGTTATGTTATTCATTGGAAATTACCTCTTTTCTTTCAGATAGGTGCAGTTTTTTCCTGCACACTGTAGAAATATTATAACATAAATACATTATAATGAAAAGTGGCATTTGCAACAAATTTAAACTTTTTTCTTGTACTGCCTGCACTGCAAGCGGACTCTTTATTTTGTTAAGATATGATATTTTAGTCCGCAGCCCCGCAAAACAGCCTCCACGAAAAATAGCCTTATTCTCAGGCAGGGGAGTACCGCTCTCAGGCATTATGCGGTGGGGGAGGGGCGGATTTTCCACAGCCTTTGTATAATATTACTATTGCCCCTTTTCAGAAAAATATGCAGAACATCTCCCCTCTCTCCCTGTTAAATGATATGAAAACTTATAGGTAAAACAAAAATATTTTTTGACTCTTCTTGCATTTCCGTGTTTTTTCTGATATAATTATGACTGTCGTGTAGCGAAAGCGTAAGTCCGGATGTATGTCCTGACTTGCGCTTTTTTGCTTTTATTATGACAGAAAAGGAGAATAGTATGAATAAGAATGACCCTATCAGAAAGATGTCTGAGACCCCCGTCAACAAGCTAATGCTGTCCATGGGGATACCCATGATAATCTCAATGGTGCTTCAGGCGCTGTACAATATCGTAGACAGTGCCTTTGTCTCAAACATGAAGGAGGGCGGAGAGGCTGCCCTCAACGCACTGACCCTCGCCTTCCCTGTACAGATGCTCATGGTGGCTGTCAGCATCGGAACAGGAGTGGGAATGAATGCCCTGCTGGCAAAGAGTCTCGGTCAGGGCGACAAGGAGAGAGCTGCAAAGGTGGCAGGCAATGCGGAGTTTCTCGGCGCTGTTATCTATGTACTCTGTCTGCTCTTCGGCATATTCGGAGTGAAAGCCTACATCATCTCCCAGACCTCTGACCCGGAGATAACGAAAATGGCTGTCAGCTATCTCAGGATATGCTGCACCATGTCCGTGGGAATAGTTTTCTTCTCAGTGTTTGAGAAACTACTTCAGGCTACGGGACTTTCCCTCTACTCCACCATTGCACAGATATCCGGAGCTGCGATAAACATGATACTTGACCCCGTGCTGATATACGGACTCGTGGGAGCTCCCAGGCTTGGCGTAAGAGGTGCAGCCTATGCCACCATAATCGGTCAGGTAGCTTCCTTCCTCATCGCAATGGTGTTCCACCTGAAGAAAAACACCTCAGTGGCAAACGGTCTGAAATATATGCGTCCAAACGGAGGTATCATCAGGGCGATATACTCCATCGGCTTCCCTGCTACCATCGCTCAGGCGCTGATGTCCGTCATGACCTACGGTCTCAACATCATACTTGGCGGCATAAGTACCTCAATGGTCACCGCTTACGGTCTATACTATAAGATACAGCAGTTTATCCTCTTTGCCGCCTTTGGCCTCCGCGACGCTATAACTCCCATTGTCTCATTCAGTCACGGAATGGGCAGTAAAGAACGCGTCCGCAGCGGTATCAGGTACGGCATGATGTACACCCTCGCTATTATGGCTGTGGGACTTATCTTTCTGGAGCTCTTTGCTTCTCCCCTCGCCCATGTGTTTGGTCTGTCGGGAGAAACTCAGTCCCTGTGCATAAGCGCAATCAGGATAATATCCGTAAGCTTTATATTTGCGGGAATGAACATTGCCTTTCAGGGCGTTTTCCAGGCGCTGGACAGCGGTCCCCAGTCTCTGGTGATATCAGTGCTGAGGCAATTCATACTGGTGCTGCCTGTGGCTTACGGTTTTTCACTTCTTGCAAAGCGCTCCATTGACAATGCGTGGACAGTATGGCTCACATTTATAATCGCGGAGCTTCTGTCGGCACTGGTCTCAGTGGTATTCATGCGCGGCATAAACAAAAAGAAAATCGAAGTTTTATAAGAAAGCGGACAGTGTGATCATATACCCATATAGAAATTATGCCCCGAAGCTATAAAATGCTTTGGGGCATAGTATTTATATGACTGCTAAGGTAGATCGGAATTTACATTTATAGGCGACGGCGTCCCCTACATTATGCTAACTAACGGCTTAAATAAAAAACAATGCCCCTGGGTGTTACATAGCGTCAGGGGCAAATCTTATGTATGGGTATTTTTCCGGAGCCCGTGGATTGTCTTTTCATCGGTCAATGACGACCATAAGGTATACAAGTGAGGACATAACTGCAAACGCAAGAACAACTGCATAAGAGCTTAGCTTCAATACCTTTGCGGGAGTGCTGCCCTGCTTGTCTGCCCGTGTAAGAGAGGCTCCGAGGAAGAAGGCTCCGATAAAGACCGTGGGCATTATATAGCGGAAATTCATGCTGCAAACCATGGGGTAGTTCTTCGACAGCACATAGAGATTGCCAACCAGGATAAGGTGGAAGCTGACCAGAAAGATCTTCTGTACACTGTCTGCGGCACACTTTCTGAACAGGCTGACTATCATAGCAATAAAAGCTGCGGCAGCTATAAAGGCTGCCAGCCAGAACAGCCACTTGCAGACCGTCAGCATAAAGGGATAGTGTGTGAATTTCCCTTCGGTGATGAACTCGCCGAAAATTGAGTTTTTCAATATCGCGATAAGTGGATTGTGCTCGTTGTAGCTCTGAGGGTCGCCGTTTCCGTCGTACCAGAGCCAGTTTTCAAAAACTCTGCTGAACTGATGGGGGGAGAAGTCGGTAATGCGATCAATGAAGGTAGTTCCCTTTATAGTCTGATCCATTTCAGGAAGCTCCTGAACATAGGTGAGAGGGATCTCCCAGCGGACAAGCCCTCTTATGGGAAACCAGAGTCCCAGAGGGGCGCAGACCACGGCAAAGGCGGCGAACTGTCCCAGAAGCTTCAGGAAATATTTCTTGCGGGCCTTTATAAGGACAGCAATGAAAACTATAGTCACCGAAGGAGCAATAAGTCCGACAGACAGCTTCGTCATCATGCCAAGACCGATACAGAAGGCGAGTCCAATGATATTTTTCAGTGTGGACTCCCTGTACCACCTGAGCGTGAACCAGACAGCTCCCATGGTCAGCGCCCAGGCAAGAGGATCGTTGTTCATAAGCCCCGACAGGAAAGTAAAGCAGGGGTGGAAGGCTGTAATGATAAGAGATACATACAGCGCGGTCCCCTCCAGCTTAAAATAGCGAAAAATCTTATAAGCGGTAATGATTATGGTCATCGACCAGAACAGTGACAGCATCTGTGCCGACTCCGCAGCAAGGTCAATATTCACCCCCAGAACTTTATTAAAAAAACTTATCCACAAAGCGCAAAGACTATGGTGGAGAGGCGGATGGCAATACTGTAAATAACCGCGGTAATCGCCGTCATAGAGCCTGTGATTATGAAAAAGATAGGAAATATAGCCCATGTGACCTGAAATGATCTCGTCTGAGCCTCCGAACCTGCCAATATCGTGCTGGCGATCGTAAACAGAGGTGCCGAGAACGTAACAGAGCTTCACAACAAAGCTTAGCCCGATGATGAGCATGGTATTGAACCGCCGCGCCAGTTTCTTGCTGTAGAAAGCGAAATACAGCGCAGACAGCATGATACAGCCAAATGCGAAGATAAAAAGTATCCTGTGCGGCGTATCACGGAACCATATGAAAAAGGGCGCTCCCCCAGCGCACACGGCTGCGGTAAGCAGAGCTGTGACAACGGCATTTACTCTGTTTTTAATACAGAAATGGCTGACTATAAGGGCAGAAGCGCCGCAGAATACGGCATAGAATATGACAGGGACACATGGCACCATGTATTCAGATGACCCTAAAAAGAACATCGCAAGGCTCAGGCAAATTATGAATGCTGTAATATATGGATGACTGGCAGTACCTGCAAGGATATTTCTGAAAGCCTTGCAGCTCGCCGAATTAGTTTTAGTATTACTCATGATATTACTCCCGAATTGTATCGTAATTAATATTATTTATTTTACCATAATATCATATATATGTCAACATAATAAAAAAGGACTACCTAAGTAGTCCTTTTTGTGTCGGCACTGATTTAGTTTCCCGGGCCGTCACCAGCCAAGTATCGTCAACGTGAATGAGCTTAACTTCCGTGTTCGGAATGGGAACGGGTGTGACCTCATTGCCATAAGCACCGACTA
>Ga0116172_10002937_pt1 | contig 14506 bp, 14 predicted proteins | sample AD_UKC083_MetaG_FD_89799 | JGI IMG/M metagenome (GOLD analysis project Ga0116172, IMG submission 89799) | Active sludge microbial communities of municipal wastewater-treating anaerobic digesters from USA - AD_UKC083_MetaG | ecosystem: Engineered > Bioreactor > Anaerobic > Digestate | place: USA...
AATTGAACATCTCATCTATTTCTACATTCTGACTTGTATCAAAGCTGCTCAGATCAAGTGCGGTAAGTGATTTACATGCGTTGAACATGTAAGACATATTTGTGACCTTGCTTGTATCAAAGCTGCTTACATCAAGTGAAGTAAGCGATTTACAAGCGATAAACATAGAAGACATATTATTGACATTACTTGTATCAAAACTGCTTAAATCAAGTGAAGTTAGCGATTCACACCCGAGAAACATAGAGTTCATACTAAAGACCTTGCTTGTATCGAAATTACTCAGGTCAAGTGAAGTAAGCGATTTACAATTCTCGAATATATGAAACATATATTCAACATTGCTTGTATCAAAGCTGCTTACATCAAGTGAAGCAAGCAATTCACAATCGCGAAACATAGCGGACATATTAAAGACCTTACTTGTATCAAAACCGCTTAAATCAAGTGAGCTCAATGAAGAACAGCCATAGAACATTGATTGCATATTATTGACCTTGCTTGTATCAAAACCACTCACATCAAGCGAGGTAAGCGATTCACACCCGGAGAACACAAGTCTCATCTCATTGACATTGCTCGTATCGAAACCGGATACATCTATGCTTTTCAGGTTTTTGCAATCTTTGAACATTCCGTTCAGATTGTTTATCTTGTTTGTTACAAGGTTGTCGGGGAGCTGGATATCCTCAGCACCAGATCCTTCAAACATACATCTGACTACCTTGACATTGCTGGGATCAGCCTTGCTCAGGTCGATATGCCTGGTATAACGTAAATCGCTGAACAAATTCGTGCAGTTTTCGGGAAGTATAGCCGTTTCATCAGCCACAATATACACTGCGTATGCATTGTGAATTCTCTCTCTGGAGTATTCAAAGAGTTCATCTTTGTCGATGAGTCCGCTGAGAGTGAGAGTGTTGGTATTGGGATCGTAGGAACAGCAGCGCTTGCGGAAATAACCGGGAGTGCCGGGCATATCAATGCGGGCGTAGCTGCTGTTAATTATGCTTGGATCAAATGCAGTACCGTTTCCGCCCACAAGGGAAGTACAGCCTGTGAACATTCCCCCGTCGGACAGGAATCTGTCGTTGTTGACCCATTTGTCACTGACAGTTATCCTTTTAAGTGCAAAGCAGTTCCTGAACATATATCGTGTATCGGTCAGACTGCTTGTATCGAAGCTGCTGAGGTTTATGCTTGTTAGCATTGAACAGCCATCGAACATCTGTGAAAATGACACAATGTTGCTTGTATCAAAATTATTCAGATTCAGCCATACGCTTTCAAGACTGGAGCAGTTTCTGAACATAGCGTAGGCAGAGTTTATACCGCTCGTATCAAGAGCCTCAACATGGGGAAATTGCAATGAAGTACAGCCGTTGAACAGATTCTGCATATTCTCAACATTGCCAGTCTCAACGTGGTCTCCCCATTCTACGGAGTACAGCTCTGTCAGGCCTCTGAACCAACCTCTCATATAGGTAACATGGCTGAAATCTGCGCCGGAAAGGTCTATTTCCTCAACGTTGGGGAACTGAGAAAACAGTTCGCCGCTGTACTCGGGAAGGGCATCTCCTCTGACGATGACTTTCTTTGCATTTGCGTATTCGGTATCCTTAAATGTGTTTTTATCGAATACATTTGTGATAGTCAGAACGCCGTTTTGATACTTTACGCCGTCAATATAAACTGAAAAATAGCCGGGATTGCTTGCTCCTTCGTCAACACGGGCGCGGGATTTTCCTACATAATTTGAGTCGTATACAGTTCCTGCGTATCCTTTAAGTGATGTACAGCCCTCAAACATTTTGGTATCTTCATCGTCTTCTATGTAGCTCATGATTCCGCCACTGTAAACGTAAATAGTTTCAAGTTTAGGATTCCAGTAAAAAGCATAGTTTGCGTGTTCAATAGAACTGAGATCAATACCGCCCAGGTCTACAGTCTTAAGATTCTGACAGTAGCTTATCATATTGTAGATATCCTTAACGTTATCGCAATCAACGGCGGAAAGGTCTATATCCTCAGCCATCATACCCGTGAAGAAATTCTTACAGCTATCGGGCAGAGTAACCGTACTGTCTGCAACGATATGCTTGACTTTCGGATCGGCTCTGTATTCATCCAGCTGTTCCTTTACGACCTCGCCGGTGAGGGTAAGGGTGCCGGTGTTTTCATCAAAGGGTAGTGTTTTCCAGAAAGGCTTATATGTAAAATAGCCCGGATTGGATTCGCCGCCGTCTATATGGGCGTATGTGCTATCTTCTATATCAGAACTGAAAACAGTACCCTTGCCGCCAACAATCTTCTTGCAATCATCAAACATTATTACAGGATTGGCGGGAGTTGTCCATTTTTCAGAAACCAATATTGTTTCTAAAGAAATACAGTTATCGAACATACCTTTCATATCTGTAACGTTACTTGTATCAAAGCTTGAAAGGTCAACGGTTTTAAGACTTCCACAACTTTCAAACAAATCGGGAAGAGCCTTAACGTTGGTTGTATCAAAATTTGATAGATCAACTGATTCAAGTTTTGTACACCTACTAAACATTGAATACATCTTAGTAACATTTTTGGTATCAAATCCGGAAAGATCGACCGTTATAAGATTATTACACCTAAAGAACATTATCCCCATATCTTTAACATTTCTTGTGTCAAATCCAGAAAGATTAATCGTTTGAAGTTTGTAACACTGACAGAACATAGCATTCATAGTGACAACGTTGCTTGTGTCTGCATTACTAAGATCAATCTCTGTTACAGCTTGAAAATCGCTAAATAGAATCGAGCTATTCGCCGGCAGAACTGTGCCGGGTTCGGCATAAACCTTTGTAACCTTCAGATCAAGCGCATATTCCTGAACCTGTTCATTAGTAACAGCACCGCTGAGTATGAGAGTGCCTGTTGACTTGTCAAAAGTTACAGAGCCAGCCTCAGCCGCACTTGCCGTAATAGGCTTTAAAGCCGTGAATCCGCCGGGGATAACGGGTGCCGCTCCCCCCCACTATGACCAGCGACATGAGCGCTGCGATCGTTCTTTTTAATGCTTTCATAAAACCACTCCTTTTAATTATTTTTAACAAAACGCCTATGTAACGGTATACTTACCTATTTTAATTATAACATTATTACAAGTGCCTGAACAGTGTACGAAAGGGAACCCTGCGTGTAGAAAAAAACTACCGCATATTCACTGTTTTGCACAAAAAGCGGCACAGTATGAAACCGTGCCGCTGTAGATGATGTTTTTATGAGAAATGCTCCTCAGCAGAGATGCCGAACTTCATCATTTCGGTGACTAAGTTCTTGAAGATCTCGCTGTCGGAATTTTGCAGTCTGTTATAGACGTAAGATTCGATGCTGTACTGGAAGGTATTGCTTATCTGCTTTGAACCGTCATAGATCTTAGCAGTTATTACGCTTCTTACATCAGTGATAGCTATTGAATCAATGCTTGCGATGTAGTAGCTGCCGCTCTTTACGAACTGTGAAGCAGGTATTGTCTTTGTGACAGATGTTCCGCTGCTGGTCTTGTATGAGATATTCAGCTTAACGTTGTTCATATTCTGATTTGCTGCGAATTTCAGTCTGTACATGAGCACTGTCTTGTTCTCGAAGGATACGTTCTTCTTGTCGAAGGAAGCTGTTGCTCCGGAGACTGCTGTTGACTTTTCTGCATTTTTCAGCGTGGGAAGGGTCTGTGTTCCCATTTTTCTCTGTGGGGTCGTGAGGTCACTATTGGCAAGGTGAGTAACATTCTTGTCGAAGTGTAACTGTGCAGCAGCACCGTAATTCAGCATATCAACCAGCATTTTCTTGAAGGTTGCGCCGCTTGAGTTCTGGAGGCGATCCATTGTGTAATCCTTTATGCTGTACTTATCCGGCTTTGTGGAATAAGTCACGCCGTTCTTGTCGGCAAGGAGAGAAGCAGTGAGAGTGCTGCCCATATCCGTGGAAGTGATGCCGTCGAAGGTGAACATATAGTAAACTACTCCGCCGATGGTCTGCTCTTTGTAGTTTGTGAGCGTTTTCTTCACACGTGTTTAGGATCATAGACTGTCCCGTTTCCTCCGACTAATTTGGAACTACCTTCAAACATATACGCACTGTCTGTAACATTGTCTGTGTTCCATGTTTTGGAGACAATGATTTTTTTCAATTCTAAACACATATCAAACATAAATCTCATCTCAGTGACTTCAGACGTATCAAAGATTGAGAGATCCAGTGATGTCAATGCCTGGCAGTATGCAAACATATTAACCATATTTGTCACGTTTGAAGTATTAAAACTGCTTAGATCCAACGATGTCAGTGCTTTGCATTTATAAAACATCCATTTCATGGTAGTCACATTCGTAGTATTAAAATTGCTGAGATCCAGTGATTTCAATTCATAGCAGTCGTAAAACATAGCCGCCATGTTTGTCGCTTTTGAGGTATTAAAACTGCTGAGATCCAGTGATTTCAGTTTATAGCAGTCGTAAAACATAGACCCCATGTTTGTCACTTTTGAGGTATTAAAACTGCTGAGATCCAGTGATGTCAATGCCTGGCAGTATGCAAACATACAAAACATATTTTTCACGTTTGAAGTATTAAAACTGCTTAGATCCAACGATGTAAGTACATGGCATTCAGCAAACATATGTTTCATTGTAGTCACATTCGTAGTATTAAAATTGCTGAGTTCCAGTGATTTCAATTTATAGCAGTTGTAAAACATATATTCCATGTCAGTCACATTTGAAGTATTAAAACTGCTGATATCCAGTGATGATAGTGAAATACATTCTCTAAACATAGAGTTCATTTCAGTTACATTTGATGTATCCGCTTTGCTAAGATCAATGGTCATCACTGATTTGAATTGATAAAATAAATAGTTACAATTGGCAGGCAGTACAGTGCCGGGCGCTGCAACAACAGAAGTCACTCGTTCATCTTTTGTGAATGCCTGCACATCAGCTTTTACAACATTTCCGCTGAGGGTCAGCACGCCCGTTGTCTCATCGAGGGTGGCGGTGCTGCCTGCATCTTCCGCCTGTGCCGTCAGCGAAATGCCGGACAGGTCGAAGGAGCCTGCCTCAAAGGGGGCTGCCCCTCCTATAAGCGCCAGCGCAAGAAACGCTGCCAGCATTTTTCTGATACCTTTCATAAAACCATCTCCTTTTAATTTTTTAACAAAACGCCTGTGTAACGGTATACTTACCTATTTTAATTATAACATTATTACAAGTGCGTGAACAGTGTACGAAAGGGAACCCTGCGTGTAGAAAAAAACTACCGCATATTCACTGTTTTGCACAAAAAAGCGGCACAGCCTTTTTGCTGCACCGCCGCTTTTTATTATTACGGATTGTCGTTAATGACAAGTCCGCCGCCCCGAGCCATTACAGCAAGCTGCAAACGGCTCCTGAAGCCTGTTTTCTCCAGCATTACGGAAATATGCTTTTTCACGGCACGCTCGGATATACCGAGCTTCTCACCTATCTCATTGTTTGTAAAGCCGCCAACAAGTCCTCTCAGCACATCAAGCTCACGCTCTGTGAGATTTGTGCTGATGACCTTGCCGAACCATACCTCGGGCATCTGCGAGGGATAGATCGATTCCCCGTTCATAGTCCTGTCCATAACGTCAAGAAGAGGTTTTTCCTGTACTTCCTTGTGCCAGAAGCTCTCAACGCCTATTTCCTTTGCTCTGTCGATATAGGTGACCTCCGGCATAGATGTAACAAGCAGTATCTTAACCTCGGGACGCTCCTGTTTGATCTGCTTTGCAGCATCAAGACCGTCCCTGCCAACCCCCAGAACAACGTCCATCAGCACAAGGTCGATTTCCTGTTCACAGCATATCTGAACAGCTTCATCTGCTGTCTGTGCCATTCCTGCGATCTCATAATCCGGCGAACTCTTCACAGCCGTTTCAAACATCTGCCGCACCATTTTCTGGTCGTCAACAATAAGTACCCTATATGCCAATTTCGTATTCCTCCTGTGCTTTCTCCGGCAGTTGCAGTATCATTTCAAACTGCGGAGAACTGTTTATTTTCATCGTACCGCCGATAGTTTCTGTCATGCGCCTGAGATTTGCAAGTCCGCCGGTTTCTTTCACAGGCGCACATGGAGGTGTGCCGTTGTTGGTAAAGTGCATCACATAGCCCTCCGGCGTTTTTTCGATAGAAATATACGCGATATCCCCCTCAGCATGGCGCAGAACATTGGTGACGTGGACTGTTATCGCCGAGTCCACTACCGATATCAGCGTTTCCTCCTCGGGGAGTTCGCCGTTCAGCTCGATACGGATACCGAGACTGTCTGCGTGTGTCAGACTGAAAAAGCAGGGTTTCTGCCAGCTTTCCCGTTCCTCATTTTTCAGCAGGGCGGTATTCCTCCGCCACAGTGAGAGCATTTCATTTGTGTCTGTATGTTCGGGATCGGCGAGGAAATGCCTTGTCATCAGCAGCATTTCACCAAAGCTGTCATGAATGTGTATTTTGATCTGCAATGTTTCCTTGTCCATGATGATGAACTGTATCGAAGAGTTGAGTGCCTTTAGCCGTCGGTTGATCTTCTGCACCTTTTTCTGCTTTTCTCGCAGCTCCTCCGTCAGGCGGTATTCCTGCGTGACATCAAAGGCGAGCAGTTCGTGGATCATCCTGCCGTCCAGCGTATCCTCACGATGAACAAAGTTATATGCCGAACCGTCCTCCGAGCAGACAATGGGTGCTTCTTCGCCGGAGAAAATCGTTCTCTGAAAGCCCTCTGCGTCCATAATGCCGCTGCCTGTCAGCTTGCAGGCAATGCTGTTCATACGGCGGTTTGTCAGTTTTGTCAGTCCGCCGTCCCAATAAAAGCATATTCCGACCGGAAGCTCGTCCATGCATTCCTTGACGGACATCAGTGTCAGACTGCGTTTTCTTGCCCTGATACAGCTCAGGAGTTCCAGAATGGCAATGCCCGTAAGCACGAGAGCTGCCAGCAAAAGGGCAACAGGCTTTTCAAGATACGCTCTGTTATGATATTTCAGATGATCCATCAATATCTGTGACAGCACCAGTGGAACGAGCATTTCTGCTGTGGAGATCACGATACGGCTTGCTTTTCCGTCCCACAGTAAATGTATGATCATCATAAGGAAGAAAGTCAGACAGCAAAGCAGCAGCCACAAAGTCAGTCCGCCAAGTATGCTATCCATTGACTTCACCTCCTATTGAAAGTGCGATATGCTGAATATCGTCCTCGCTGTGGGACATCAGCTTCAGCCCGGTATTCTGAATACGAATGCTGTCGGTGTTTACTTCGCCGTCTGTTTCTATAGAGAGCAGAACCGTTTCATCAGGGCTTATTCTTACAGAAAGAGTGCTTGCGGTATCTATCACAGACTCAATGACAGCTTCAAAAACATCGTAAGCTGTAATGAGCTTTCCTGATGATATTTCCCTTGTATCGCCGTTTATCAGCTCACAGACGATACCGAGCGCCTGTATCTGCTCCAAGCTTTCCCTGACCGAAAGATACAGCTCCTTAGTTGACATTGTGCGGCTGTTATCAGCGGCAAGCATTAGGTTTGAACACCGCTTGACGTATGTTCCGAACAACAGGCTGAGCTTCATTTTCTGCTCAAGTTCGCCGCTTCCGTTCATGATATTGTCTATCCGCACAAGCTGTGGGTGGGTATGTCGGGCAATTTTGTCATAGAGCCTGTTCTGAGTTTCATATTTTGATTTTTCGGCGAGAAATCGGTTTTCTGCTTCTATAAGGTCATTTTCTCCATCTATCTGTTCGGTAGCGTCCTCAATGTCATGGTTGAGCCGATTTATGGCAGATATGTCTTCGCTCCATGTGACGCTTCCGCCTTTTATTGCATATGTCTTGCGATTATAGTCCTCATTTCCTTCGGTATCGGAATAATCCACTGAATAGTACGCTGTCTTTCCGTCAGCGCTTTCCATTTCCGCATTGATATGTGTGATCTCAAACAGTCTGTTGTACCCAGTGTTTGAGGGGATAAGCCCGATCCTGATACAGCCTTCCCACAGTCCCATGTACAAAAAGAGGTATATCTCCTGTATGTTGTAAAGACTGATACCAAGTATGTGCGGTGAGCTTCCGCCGCAGATATAGTAAACGACGATCAGCACAAAAACAGCAGCTGCCGGAATGATCGGGATATACCATTTTCTGCGGCACTGCGACAGCTTGCACTTTTTGATGAGCAGAAGGAAGGAACCGAGCGTAACAGCGAATGACCATACAAATATGACATAGTAGAGCCAGTGATAACTGATATGGTCGCTGGTGTCAGATGTTTTGGCGACTGAAAGCACAAAGTGGTGGATATCGTTTGTCAGAACGCAGGACATCAGAACACCTGCCATACCCCATAACGCCTTTATCAATGCAGGCATATCTGCACTTTCATCACGGCTGACATATGATGCTGCGCTGAAAGAAAGCATTGGCAATGCAATAAAAGAAATATAGAACAAGTAATACAAATAGCGGTCAGCAATAGCAGAATGAGTAAACAGCATCCACCGGCAGATACGGATGATAAACAGCATCAGCAGAAATACAGCTATCGCAACTATATGCCGTCGAATACGCTTATGAACGATTCGCTGTGCAACAGATGCCCCCCACGCAATCAGGATGAAACTGTACAAGAAAGATGCCGGGATGTGGATATACAGTGGAAACCATGATAACTGCGATAGTATATTTACAATGAACGAGATAAAAATGGCTATGATAAAAGCGACAAAGTAATCCCGTTCAGTCCTTACTTTGTGAAGCAATTTCAGACCTCCCGTCGTTTCTGTTATCTGACAATTTAATACCTTTCTGTATCTCCACGGCTCGCTCCTCGGTGATACCGCATTTTACGGCGTAGCTGAGCCAGTCAGACACAACAGATTCTGTTTCTGATATAGCATTACGGCAGAACTCTACGGTCAGTCCCATGGACTTTCCGCTGGCTATAAGGTCATCTGATGTTATGCCCGAGGTTTTTCCGTTTATGGACATCTGATGCTTTGATATCCACCTATTATCAGGGTTATATGCAAATGTCAGATCATATGCAGGAGAGAGTCTCCATTCTCCTTTACGATTCATCAGGAACGAGAAGTTCTTTACATGGTCATCGCAGTTGCCTCCCAGCACTGCAAACGCCATACGCCTGAATATCTGCTCTACGCCGCTTTTTCCTATACCAAGTCTCTTTGCATAATCGGTATATAATTCATAACTGCAAACATTTGGAGTATTATAATCGAAATGCCCGAGTGCAGCAAGAGTCTGCATATGTACTTTATCGCCGTTTACACGGTCGAAGCGTTTCGTCATAAAATGATGAAGTCCGTCTTTTTCATATATACGGCATTCGCTCATCTCGATGCCGAGGTCAACAGCCATAAGATAGTAAGCGTACTCAATAAGCGAATACTGCTTTTTATCAGCTAAGTTGTGGTCACCATTACCTGATACTCCGTCAAATTTTATGAGCCAATAATCAAAGCCTTTACCTGCATCCACTTGTCCTGACTTTACTTCGCCAGTCTTTTCATTCCATGCAACGATAGCTTTTGCTCTTGCGCCGCCTGCTGAAGAGCCTATCTCCAACAGCTGCATTATACTTGCTTCCTTATCGGAAAGCACTGCGCTCTCTTTGCCTGACAGAACCTCAGATGCAAGCTTTGTCATTTCTGTCACATCGATCTCGCTGTTTATAAACTCAGGACTTGTCGCAGGAACATATTCAAGAGCTCCCATACCACGTTTACCTGTGTAGCACAGCCTTTCTATCGCTGTAAAAGTCTCGGGTGAACGTCCCTGTCCTGCAAGCCACTTATCTATAACAGCGTTACCGAACTTATCAGGCAGAGAATCTGCAAATAGTCCCGGAATACCGTGAAATGCTTCAACACGGCTAAGCTCGGGGAATGAATATATCCTGTCGGATAAAGGCATCTTGAATGGGGAAAGCTCTATTCCACTCCTGAGAAACTTTTTGTCATATTCAAAGCTTGCCGCTGCGTTATCGTCGCCCTGATGAATATATCCTATACGAGTCCCCCAGAGGTACACTTCAGCTGTATTTATCATTCTTCATCGCCCCATTTCCAATCATTATCGTTTTTCTTCCGTTTTCTGACCCTCTGCTTAGGAGTATAGTTGTCTATATATCGAGAAGGACGCTCCTGCGGATCAGGTATCAGCAGATCAAGTTTTTCTTCAAGGTCAACCGCTTTGAGAAGCTTTATAAGATTGAGCAGACCTATATCACCGCCATTCTCAAAACGTGCTATTGTGCCGACTGAAACCATTGACTTCTCAGCAAGCTCTGTTCTTGTCATTGAAGCGGCTATGCGGTACTGCTTGAATCTCGACGAAAGCTCCGCGGCGATAGCCTTATCATGTAAATTCCTGTTTATCTTCATCACGGACGCTCCTTTCATCAGCTTTGCTGTTTTTATTATACCACAGCAATTAATAAAATGCAATATATTATTTCTTAAAATAAAAATTAGCATCTAAGATACAACATATTATATTTTATTTCTGAGTTCTGGTTTGAATAGTCTGATCTGCATATGTTTCACCTCTAAAGCTGTTCGGGCAGACATGTAATCATCTTGGTCGCTGACCGACCAAGTAAGCGACTAAAATACCGACCAAGATGGTATAATAAACGCTCAGGAAAACTCCTGAGCGTTTGTATTATAATTCTGTTTTTGTTAAATCAGAGATTTGTTCCTTATTCCAGAAGCAGTTTTCCCAATAGAAATATACATCCTTACGTTTTTTGAATATGCGGAATGGAACATTTGAATTATCATAAATATGACAGATGTCGCATACTTTAAGCAATTCTGGTATCAGATCAAGAGCTTTTCCGTATCTGCTGATTATCTTATCTTTCGGCACACTATGACCACCGAAAGCAGTTCGTACTTCAACCCGGTTGACATTGATCTTAGGATCAGATGTAAGGACATATATACAGCGTATAAAATAACCGTTATCCTTTGCTCTCTGGAGCAGCTTAAGATTTCTATCGGTGGATAATACTGTTTCAAAGGTAAAGCTCTGTTTTTTATCAATGAGAGAATTTCGTATTCTATCTGCTTCAACAGCGGCCTCCATATCCGAACAGAGCGTCGCTTTTTTTATATCATCAGCATTTATATAAGGCTCGATGATATTAGCCATTTTGGTTATGGTGCTTTAGCTGCTGCCATTTGGACCAGCGAATACGATTATTTCAGGCTTCTTCTGCATACACTCTTCTCCCATCAGGATACTCGATATATGTCATTTCCTTTTCATGATCGTACCTTGAAACCGGGAGCCCTTTTATGCGACGTATCTCATCATCGATCCTTACAGCCTCAAGAAACCGCTTTGTCAGCTCATCATCACTTACGCCACATGTAGAATCAAGCTCATTATACTCGTCCATATCGATACTCCTTTCAAGTATGTATTACCTGTATTATACCATATTCACGTGATTAATGCAATAGCTTTTACACTAAAAACCTCAATCATCGCCTTTCCGAAAAAGGAGATAAAAAGGCGATAAAAAAGCGATGAAATCGCTGAGAGAATAGAGAGTGTATACGCAGCAATCGCTGATGATCCTGAAATCACAGTCAATGGGCTGTCAGATCTCCTGAATATAACACAAAAGCAGACCGAGAATGTGATAAAAGGCTTAAAGAAACAAAGCGTATACACCGCGAAGGTAATGCACGTAACGGAAAATGGATAGCAAACTGATTATAGAATAGTAAGAAAATACCGCTCAGGATTTGACTCCTGAGCGATAATGTCATATGAGCTTTCTAAGCAATTCCAAGTGCATATCAACCTTCTTCACGATGTTATATCCGTCACCGCAATAGAAATCAATGAGCCATTCGCGGCAGGTTATGAGTCCTGTCTGCACTATAACTGAGCGTAGGCTGCCTTTCACAATCCAGCGGTCAACGGCATTGGGAGTGTAACCTGTTATAGCTGACACCTCTGTGATAGTCAGCACATCAGGCATATCGAACCACACATCGTTCAGCTGTTCACGGAAGCATTCCGGTGGTCGCTGCGGCTGAACTCTTTCTGCTGCATTTTCAGATCGTATTATATATTCGATAACGTCATCGAGATTCACAGCGTATCGGCGAGTACTTTGGCAGTTGTCGGTACATGGAATAGCTCCGCTTTGGAGAAGCCATGCACACTTCCGCTTGCTGATATGGAGTATCTTACGCAGCTGTTCTCCCGATATCACTTCGGGAAACTCATCGTACAGGTAGCTGTAATCACTCATCCTTGCCGCCTCGCTTTATCGAGCGTGCAGGCTCGTCATCGCAGTGCTCGAGCAGATAGTCGATGAGGTCATCCTTGCTCAGTATGTATCCACCCTGATACACGAAGGAGCGAAGCTCGCCGCTGTGTATGAGCTCATATACTCTGTTCTTTCCAAGCGGAGACCACCTGGCGGCTTTTATCGGTGATAATATCTCGGGACATCTTCTGAGCATACGCTCTAATTCTTTACGTTTTTCTTCCTTGTTCATGGTCACTTTTTCCTTTCATTTTTCGCTTTAGCCGCCTGAAATTTCTCGCAGTTTTCTCGCACTTTTCTCGCAAATTTCCGAATTCTCGCAGAAAAGTGCTCAAAATCAGGGAAAAACGGTGTTTTTTTAAGACGATAAGTGACCAAATGGGAAGTTTTATAATTTGCTCGAAATCATGATGCCCCTTGAGGGACGTGGGTTCGAATCCCACCCACTGCGCCATATTAGCATGACTAAAAGTATGACATGCAGGAAAAAGCCCGAAATATCGGGCTTTTTTGCTACCCAAATTCCAAAAAAATTCTTGAAAAAACGAGGGATGACATTGGGGTATTTTAGGCCTCTGGCTGGATTTGAACCCTCACAAGGAAAAATTTTGGAGTGAATATAGGTCTAAATACAGGCAAATCTCGATTTTGTCGGCAAAAAATAGTATACAAAGTTTCGGACTCGGTTTTAGTGGTTTTCACGAAATGTGAAAACACTGGGATCGAGTCCTTTTTGTTTCCTCGAAAACCAAGTGATAGAAAACCTATCAGCGATTTGTGAGCCGTTTTTAACGACATCGGTGGCAGGTCGGGAAACTACACCACCGAGAGCAAATAAAGCCGCTGTGAACGATTTTTGAGCCTTCTGTGGCAGATACATAGAAAGCAGATCACGCCTGCTGTCTATGGAACAATTATGTCAGGAGGAAAACAGATGAACAAATTCTACATGAACGGTAAGCTGATACACAAGGCTTCCGATCACAACACCAAACGCTGTGAGGTCGAGAAATGGGTATTCCTTCCTCACTCCGACTTTGAAAGGCTGAAAGCAAACCCATATCAGGAGCATGAAGCTATAACTGCCGCCAGAGACCTTATGTACGAGGACAAGAATGCCTATCATTGCTTACCTCTGCTTGAAAGCCACCTCAGACGAACGGAAACGCCCCTCAGAGCCGTCCGAGCCTGCGGAGCGGAAAACTAACCGCCAAAAAAAGAAACAGCCTGAGAGCCGTCTCACACTGTTTCTTCATATAGCTTGCTTTCACTCAATACTTCTCAACGATTTCAGCTATCTCCGCAGGCTTCAAAACTCTGCCCACCGACACGACCTTTTCGTTTATTACAAGCGCAGGCATTGACATTGCACCGTACTCCATGATCTTTTGCAGATCGGTGACATACTCGACCTCAATGCCCATACCCTCGACAGCTTTCAAGGTGTTGTCATAAAGCTGATGACAGGACTTACAGCCCGAACCGAGAACTTTGATACAGCAGATACCGTCAACCTTTTCTCCGCAGCAGGTCGATGTGACCTCAATTGCAGACTGTGAATTTCCGCAGCAGCAAGTTGTTTCAGCCTTTGTTTCTTCCTTTTTCTTTCCAAACAGTGCCATAATGTTTCCTCCTAAATTATATAGTTTTGAATGATATTGAAGAAATATCCCACAAGGATAATTCCAACCGTACAGATAGCGATGAAAATGCCGAGTAATTTCGGCTTGATAGCTTTTTTCAGCATTATCATCGACGGCAGTGACAGCGTGGTGACTCCCATCATAAAACTGAGTACCACGCCAAGCCTTGCGCCCTTTGCAAGCAGAGCCTCGGCTATGGGGATACAGCCGAATATGTCCGCATACATTGGGATACCGCAGATAGTGGCTATAATAACTCCGAACGGATTGCCCGTGCCAAGTACCTTTATTATCCATTCTTCGGGTATCCAGTTGTGGATAAATGCACCGATACCAACTCCGACCAGCACATAGGGAAAGACCTTTTTCGCAGTTTCCGTGACCTGTTCCCATGAATATTTCAGCCTGTCACGCTTTGTCAGCTCATTCTGCGGAGTGTCAATGCTCTTGCCGTTGCGGATAAACTCCTCGACCTCACTTTCAAGGTGCAGCTTTTCGA